>FUWD013429934.1_pt24 | contig 40355 bp, 53 predicted proteins | sample 1063281 | NCBI WGS metagenome assembly FUWD01 (sample SAMEA79048168, study PRJEB19326) | metagenome | biome: marine | reverse complement strand
CAGCTGAAACAAACATGGTAACTGAAAAGTGCAATCAGAAAATAAACAAAGACTGTTCTTAAATTGCTTGGGTTGAAATACCACCTTGAGTAAGAAAATTCTTTTTTGTTTATGCCTTTTGCAATCAAAATATCATTAGGAGCAATGTCAGCAGAAAAGACAGTTCCAACGGGTAACCCTTTAGCCAAAACCCAAGATTTGCTTTCTATATCCCAAGTTACAGAAGCACCTCCGTCATCTGCAGTTTTAGCTACCGCACAGACTAAACCACCACTTATTCTAGGTTCTATTACTAATTCTATTGGCGATTTAAGCTCTGTCACTTTCTAATCCAATCTGGGTCATACAATCCAGAACCTAATTCTAGAGAAAACCAATCCATATAAAACATTAAAGCAGTAGTAGATACGATGAACACAATTATAAATACAATATGTCCTGGTTCATCAAATTCTTTTTTTTTAATCATTCCTATTAATACAAAAAGGGCAATACCATTTAGAAATAAATATGGGAATATCATAACAAGTTAAGAAAGAATTCTTTTTATCCTCCACCAATTATGAATAAGAAATCCAAGTCCAAATAAAGTCCCAAAGTATTCCCAAAAATGAGTATGTATAGTTGTGGTTCCTAATAGATCAATTCCAAATAATGCCAATAGACCTCCTATAACTACAACAGCAAGAAACCCATATCCACAACAAACAATGACTAGCTCAAGAATAATTTGTGGTATCTTTTTTAAAGTAGACCAACGAATTATATCTGGATCATCTTTCATTTAAAACTTTTTCTTTTCGACTGTATATTTTTATCTTTTATCAAAAACACCTATCTCTAATAATTTAACAAGTTCTTTTGGAAGGTGTTTTTTGTAATTAAATTTTTCACATAAAGGAAAACATTCATATGCATATTTCCATACTTGAAAACCTTTTTTTCTTGTTTCAGGAAAGCATATCATTCCTATTGCTCCCATAAGAAATCCAAGTGATGCGTGTATTGAAAGATTTCCATACATTAATAAATCTCTTGGTATCGTTTCGTGCTGTCTAGTTATATTAGCCATTATCAAGAAAGTATGTTCAAAATATTCCAACATTTCTTTCTTTGATAACTTTTCTGGATTCTTTAATGCTATTTTATGAATTGGCTTTGCAGTTTTAATATCAAATTTAATATAAAATTGGTCAACACTTTCAAGGATAGCATCATAATTTTCAATGATATCCACCATTCTATCAAGAGCTAATGCGAATGCTTTTCCGTCTCCATCACCGTTATGAGCAACATCTAATTGTCCTGTAGACATTTCATCAAGTCTTCTAATCCAATTTGATCTTTTAGATAAAAAAATTGGCTTTAAAATCTTATCAATAAAAATTCCCATCAACTCTCAATTAAATCGAAAAAATCATTGAGGTCAAGGACTACCAAAGGTTCCCTGGTGTTCATCTTGCAGACCACTACGGGAGTTAACCTAGTGTTTTTAGAGGCCTGTTTATACCAATCATAGATAGTCTTCATCTTTTGTTGATTCTTTACTTCAAACTGACAACCTACTAATTTTTTAGCCACCTTACTTAATATAATGTCAGGTCCATTCTGGCCTGAAGAGGCTGTTTGAACATCCTTCTTTTTTAAGTGGGGGAAGCTCTTTAAAATTTTATCTCTAACTAGATTTTGAAGCAAAGCGCTTTTGCGCTTTTTTGAGGCCATCTTCATATCTTGCTATGATCCACGTGATAGGAAGGACCTGTTTGAGTTAACGCCGTGTTACTACTTTCGTATTCCAATGTATTTTTAAAACTAAAAGAATATTTGCAGAAGGCTTTACCTAGTTCAAGTTCGGTTAGTTGAGAGACTTTTTTTATTATGTCTTCTTTAATAACTTTATCTTTATGGACTGTTATTAAGTCTCCTATTATAGGAACAGTTTTAGTTTTTGTTTCCAGTAAAATGTCTCTATCTTCTAATAACCATATATGTGGTCTGGATTGATCTTGTAATGCTCTTTTTGTTTGCTCTCCATTAGGCCATGGAATGTGGTTTTGCTTTATCCATGTCTTAATCATAGTGTCATCAAAATATATTTTCCCTTGGAATTTCTTGTGATAGCGAAGAGCCATTGCAAAATTATCTAAATTAATAAAACCAAAATATTTCCAGATAGACTTTAAACCTCCATCTCCTGTTGCGTCATCCCATGAATAACTACAAAAAGGGAAGGTTCTTTCATCTAAAGCTTTGTCTAAGAGATTATAAAAATCTCCCGCACTATCTTTAATTAATTCCTCTTTAGCTTCTGTAAAAGGAGCATCCCCTTCAAAAAAATCTAAACTTGGAATAGGATAGTTCTTCATTGCATGAATGAAACTACTAGGGTTTTTTTTCAACTTTTTAAAAAAAGGTAAAAATTCTTTTATTTTTTCTTTGAGCTCTTCCTTAGTTCGATGAACCCTCACTACAAATAGTCTCCGGTCATCTTTATCTATAACAAGAGGCTTGTCATCATTAGAATATAAAAAAATATTTACAAAATTTGGAATGACCTCTTCTTGTTTAAATTTAGGATTTACTACAGTGGTCTCGTTAGTGATATATGGTTTAAGCTTATTGGTTAAAACTTTTCCTTCTATTCTTTGTCCGGAAAGCATCAACTCATTTATAAATATGATTTGTTTTCCTTGAATTAAGGTCGAGTGATCATTAGTCATTTTGTCAAAGGTACAATTCAAAACAACATTTTCATTCCCTAAAGCATTACTGATAATTTCTGAAATTAAGTCTTTACCCAGACCTGGAGCAGAAATAACAAGGGTAGCCCAATGAGATTTGAAACCTGGATGTTGAAAAGGTAATGCAATGAATTGAAAAAAACTATCTGCTACCTTCTCATCATTTATAGCCCATTTAAAATATTCAAAAATTTTGGAACAATCTCCTTCCATAGATTTAAAATGACTTGGTTTATATAAATTGTAATAACGACCTTTAGCAATTCCAGGTATGTCACCTTGTCCAAGTTCAATTACACTGGGTGCAAATCCAGGGTGAACGAAAGTTTGGACAACTTTGATTAAATTAGGATTGCACAACAAGTCTTTGACAATAGGTTTCCCTTTATTTTGGTGGTACCAGTCATCGTTAAGCCCTTCTTTGTCTACCCAGGTCTTACTACTTAGCTCATAAAACTCTTTGCGATGTCTTACATAAATATAGTTGTCTGACATTTCGTTGACCACTTCGGACACAAAATGAGTTCCTACATTAGGCGCAGTTCCAACCATTTCCTTTATCCAAGTAGTTAAACCTTTCGTGTAACTCTCTAGATTCCATTTGGGATCTGCTAAAGATTTATCATGGTGTTTAATTGCGTCGTCGTAATCGGCAATCTTTCCAAGATGTTTGTGGAATTCATCTAGGTTTATTTTATTTCCTGGATTAATCTTATTGTATAGTTGAGCACACCATAAGGCCTTATGTTTTGTGGGTTTATCTCCTTGTCCCACACTAGCAACCACTAAAGGATTGTCTTTGTGTTTAGCCCTATATTCAAATTGTTCTAAAGTTAATGGCAGACCGTCAGGTGTATAACAGTAAGTTTCCTTATTATGATATGGAAGGAAAATCCAACGGCCAGGTTTTTCTTCTTTAAAATCCCAACCACTCGGAACAGTTGCACCTTCATCACATTTATATCCAATTTTCTCTAATTCTTTTTCTAACTCCTCCCCTTCTTTTTTTAATTGGTCTGGATTATGCCAATCGTTGTAAAACTTAACTACTCTAAATCTTCCAGAGATAGTTCTAAAAACAAAATACTCAAAACCAAGTTTAGAAAATACATCTTTACAGAATTTTTTTGGATCTACATTAAGGTCCACATCTACTGCAAACCATTTTGCCTTTTGTTGAGATAAATCGACAGCAGACTTACCTTGCATATCTCCGTTTAAATGTTGGGACCAATCTAATGATTGAGGCTCCTCCCAAGCTATTTTTGTTTTTCCATCTTGTTTTAATCCTTTGTATCGACCCCTATGGGTTTCACATCCAGAAAATAATTTTTGTATGGTTAAAGTATTAAGCTTTACAGTGTCGTTTGGTATCATAGATAGTTCCTTTGTTTTGTCTTTCGAAACTATCGGTAATTAGCTTTTCTACTGTTTTTGCATTAGATAATATATGTCCTGGTTCCAGAGTTTCGGAAAGATGTTTAATTTTTGCCATTGTTTGACACTTCAAACTGATAGACTTGTATTTATATGGATCAGTCATCTGTACCTCCCATTGGTGCACATTTGGTTCTGCTTTCTATCTTTCTGGTACTCGGTAATTTTGATCATATTATTTTAAATATTTTTCTATGATTGATCCTAGGCCATGATCTACATCAGGATCTCTGGGTGTTTCAAAGTTTGGCTCTGATACCTCCTGGTTAACTCCAGGAGTAACTACAGGTTTAGGGTTATAGTTTTCCTTGGGTGTAACTACGGGTGACACCTGGGTTTTTCTTATATCTCCAGGCCTAGATTGATAGCTTTCAAAATCAGGAGCACTCATAAACCTGTTTAATTTAGTTGGATCTTTAATTATTTTCGAAGCTTTATTGCGTATCTCGGAATTAATTTTATGTTTTTCATTAAAGCCATATTTGTTCCCAGAAATATCTCTGAATTCCTTTACGTCTTTATTGAAACGAATAGCTTTAGATTTAAGAGATTTTAATTCAACTTCATCTAATTCTTTCTGCTCCTCTGGATCAGCTGTTTGACGCATAATCTTCCAGGTATCTCCTAATCCGCTTTTATATTTTTCTTCATACTCACTAACCTTCAATCCCCAAGTTTCGGGATCTCCATATTCAGGAATATCTTTAATATCTTTAGTCATTGCCTATTTTAAAGCCTTCTCTAAATCTTTTTTAAGATCTTGTAGTGTGTCATGCTCTAACCAGTTAATAGGACCCGAGCCAGATTCTAAGGCTCCTATGAGCATCTCTAATTGTGCAATATCGTCATCCGTTACAGAACCACCAGAGCCTAACTTTTGTCTGACTTCAAAAATTATTTTTTTCATGTCAGGTGTAGATTTGGTCGTATAAGAATAATTATCTATTTTATCTACCATGCTAGGATTGTAATTTAATCCTGCTAGAACTCCTGCGTTGACAGTTCTAGCAAAGTCACCGACTTTACCTTTTGTAGAACCTCCTTTGGCAAAATCTTTTCTTTTTAAATTATCTCTTTGTGATCTTAACATGTCCTGATAATCCTTTAGTAGTTTAACAAGGTCTTCTCGATTAATTGGCGATTCTTCTTTTTTCTTTTTATTATCTTGTGGCATAATTTTAATGCATTCCTTTTGTTGTTTTGTTGTTAATAATTATTTTGCCAGAAGAGATTAACTCTTCGACCTGTCTATCTGTCTCCTTCCAAATATTGATCATCTTTAATTTAATATCTGGCTTTATTTGGTCCCACCAAGGCTGTTCGTATAAACTCTTCGTTAGGTCTACTTTTAATTTTTTCATAATTAAAATCCTCCCTCGGTTGGTCCTGGTAGTGATGAAATAATAGGTTCCACTTTGTCAAAGCCAGTGGCACCTCCGAGTGACCCCTGGACTAACTTTTTGATCTGTACACCTTTTAATCTTAAAGTTGCTCCTATACCTGTAGAAGCCACATTGTAACCAATTGGTTCATAGTTGACTCTCAAGATTGACCCAGACCAAACATTGGTACCTTCTGGTAAATCATCTAGGTTATGATCGACTACTCTAGGTTTTTGTGTGAAAGTTTTTCCTGTAGTCTTATTGACCCCACTGGCTCTTAATTTAAAATTAAATTTTACGTTTCCATCTTCCATAAATTCATACGGCAGTGGAGCTCTTTTAATTTCCTTACTTGGATATTTTTTAGTCTCCTCCTCTACTTCTCTAGCAATCACTTGGTCTATTACATCGATATCAGGTTGAGCCTTCTCTTTAGTCATTACTAATTTTACATGAAAAAGCCCTTCACTTTTGTACATATAATCAGCTCCCATTAAGTAAGGGTATTGTGCCTCTCCAAACGCAGTCGTTTTTAAATTACTCATTATTTTGTACCTCCAGGTGTTTCTGTAAAACCTAATTGACTTAATGGGGTTAATCCCATCAACTTTCTAGTGTCAGGATTTAAACTCTCATAAACATCCCTACCTTTGTACTTCTTGCTTTTTTTGTACATCTGTCGGCCTTCATTCAGGGCAGTCAATATTGACTTAATATCTTTTGTAGTTAATTTACTCATAGTCTGTTCTCCTTTTTATGTTGATATAGATTGGTTATGGCTGATTGTGCTTCTTCGTAATCAACCTTTTCATGTATGTATTTAATTGGTTTCTCAACTTTATTAGCGAGTAACCACTTAAGGAAAATTTGTGGGTTCCAACAAGCGCCTTTATAACCTTGGATTGGTAGGTGTCCCATTTCTGACAATGAGTTCCCTTCTGCCAGCCAAGCACTTTTATAACGAGCCAAAGTCCCATGAGATAAAGAAAATACCCCTAGGAATTCGTCGTTCTTATAAAATGGTTTGTTAAAATTATACTCCATAATTTACCTATGGATATATATAGTCATTCCTCGAAAATAGTCAAGGAATAAAAATTATTTATTTTTTTCCCAAAGAATGCGATCTAAATGCTCCTGTGGAACAAGTTTATGAGTTTTATAGTAGTAATAATAACCTTCTTTAAAATACTTTTTCTGTGGTTTTTCTGCGATTAACTTATTGAGCAATTTAATCTCCTTCTCCTCATCAAAAGTATTTCCAGGGAAATAACCTAAATAAAAATCTCTGAATTTATTTTTACGGACTACGGCTCTAACAGTATCAATTTTTGGTTTTAAATATCTTCCCTGACTCTCTTCTATTCTTTCCCAAATAAACAATGTAAATCTAATCATCTTCCAATTAAATCTTACATTTTCATTATTAATTTTATCTTTGAGTATTTTTAAAGCTTCTCCGGGAGTAATTCCAGTTTCTTCCAGGTAATCTCGGAGTTGCATCCAATTAGTTTCTTTTTTTGGTTTAGGAGGTCCCTCTACCAAAGCTCTATAGACAGGATCCATTTCTTTTTGAATATTATTTTTATCTGCCATTATTCTTTTATAATTACTCAAAGGATAAAGACAATCTATATTTTCTTTTTAAACTCATACACTTCAGCGACTTGGTTCGTCATGTGTTTAACATTGGCCCTATTAGCTTTATTATAATGACGACCTAATACTTGTTCTGTTTTGTGGTGAGTTACAAATTTCGCCAGGTGCTCTCCACCAAGAATTTTGGTTGCATTAGAAGCATAAGATTTTCTCAATGACTTAACCGCACCTTTAGTCAGGCCTATAAGTTTTTTAACATCTTTCATTGCATCATCTAAAGTTCGAGGAGATAATCTCACATCTTGTGAAGTTGCATAGTCAGGGTAATTAACCTTATCCATTATTTTTTCTTTATTTATTCTGGAACTTGGAAAGATATAAGGGACATAAGTGTACTTATAGAAACCTTTTCTTTTTAACTGTCTCTTTACTCTATCTAAAACTCTTCGAACAGGCTGTGAAATGTCAAATATTTCATCTTCTTGGCCTACTTTGGCTCTACCCTTTAGAATACTTCTGGGTGCTAGGATAATAGGATTGCCTTCATCATCTTTGGTAATGTGCGACCATTGTAATTTACAGATAGTCTCTGCTCGTATTCCGGTACACGCACTCAACATAAGGGCCTCACTTTGAAATGGTCTTTTTCTTGTTATCTTCACAAACCCTTTATCCAACAACTGCAATTCCCCGAGATCATAAACAAAATCATTATACATACTCCCCCTTGATTTTTTGGTGTTCTCGTCCTTTTTGATAACAATGGCCTTGGTAGGATTAGCCCCAGGTTTAACTCCGAGATAACCATGGTACATAGCGAAACTCCACAGGCTAGTTAAGCAATCTCTAATATTCACCTTTTGGCCATATGACCTTTTGTGTTCATTAAGATAATTTAGGATATCACCCTGGACTATATCGGTGACAACCATAGAACCAAGCCTATGGTCAAACAATGAGGTCTCTAGGGTTTTCATTTGGCCAACTCTAGGGGGATAGGTTTCCCAAAGCTCACCCCAGGTTTTAATCGCAGAACTTTCCTTAAATATAATTTCTCCCCAACCCTTATTATTTTCAACAAAGGTTACATGCTTTACTCTCTCGTTGTAGCCAAACAGAAACCTACTAAAGCTACGGGCTGTTAATGGAGACAAAGTTCCTGTTACAGTTTTTCTTGGATAGTGGGCTTCTGCATATTTTTGGATGACATCATTTAAAGTAAGATCGATGAATGGGTTTAGGAATAACTTTGGATCTCTAACCCACTGGCCTTTTTCTTTGCAGTTCTTGTGTATTCTTGAGACTATTTCAATAACTTCTGCACACCCAAAGTCTTTGGTAAATATGCCCAAGTCTAATTTTTTGTCTTTGTCATAAAGCGTATAATTTAATTGGAAAATTTTAAGATTGGTTGTTGGACTATATCTAATCTTAACTGTTTTAAGTATGGGCAATAAATTCTCTGTTTTAAATCCAACAGTTATTCTTTCTTTGCCTTTGCTTTTTAAACTATTGATCGCATTATCTGTGAAGAAAAGACTGTGTAGGTTCTGTGTAGGTTTCAACTTTTTTTGCATTAATATCTCCTACAACCAAAGTAGTGATTATCTTTAAATTAACTAGGCAGATACTAGAGTTTTGGACTTCAGGGGACTTCTGGGGACAGATAAAAAAGACAACTTAAAATGTTTTAAATCCTTTGTGTCTACCATTCCACCACGAGGGCACTTAAATATTTTAATAAAAAAACATCACTTCTTGTATAATCTGGGCACTTAATGAGCAATGGTTTATTTTTGAATGAAAAGAAATATTAACTTAATTTTACATATGAGGTTTTCGAAATAGTAAGATAGGTTTTTTTTGGGCTCTTCTAAGGGTTCTTTGAATACCTGCATAGATCTTAAATAGTGTTTTTTAAAGAAAGATATGCTCATCCCCCATTTTTTTAAAAATTGCCTTGCTCCATTATTAGTAACTAAATTTTTTTTCTTTCGTAAACTAATAGAGCCAAAATGATACACTTTGCAATCATTAATACCTTTAAAATACCTAACTCCCTCCTGCCATAATCGCATATTTAAATCTGGGTCAGATCCAAAGCCAGGATCAAAATTTTCATCCAGACCATCAATTTTATTCCAAAGGTCTTTATGAATTACATGGGGTGCCCAATGCGTTCCTTGATGGTCATAAAGATTATAGCTTGTATAACTATTCAATAATTTTTTTTCATCGAAATTTTCGTATGTATCACCACAATCAAAATCTATATGCTCTTTCGGGCCCATCATAGTTCCTGATAAATAAAATAAATTATTGTTTAATTTTGATATTTCTTTTTTAAAATGAAATCCCATTTTGGCAAAAAATACATATCGTCATGAGCATAAATTATAAAATCTTTAGTTGATTTTTTTGAGGCCTTATTTACAGAAGAGCACAATCCAAGTTTTCTCTCAGAAAAAGTATACAAATAATTATTGTCTTTTATATACTGAAATGTTGCATCATTTCCTTCATTTACATGAATAATAACTTCATTATCTAAACTAGAATTTTTTTTTAAACTTTCTAGACAAATTTTTAAATAATTAAAATTATTAATAGTAGGAATGCAGATTGAAAACATTAACTTTTAATATACTTCATTAGCATTGATTCTACTTCGGCTTTGCAAACAAGTGCCTTGTCTACTTCTATTGATCTCATAACAATCATAGTTCCAAAACTACCCTCTTTTGAGTAAGGATAGCTACCTATGTCTATATCTGGGTACTTATCTTGGATGTTTGAAAGCTCAACTGCGATAGCACTTTCTCTTACTTTGGCATCACAGGAAAGTGAAACTATTTTTTTTCCACTAACCAAAACCTCTTTTAACTGAGGTAACATCAACTCTACATAACTTGGAATTCCTGGCAACACAAAAACGTTTTCTACTGAAAAGGCTGGTGCAGATCCTTGCTCGTTATATATTAAGGTTGCACCCTCTGGCATTCTAGCCATTTTTTTTCTTCCTTCATTGAAATCAGAATTGGCATAATATTTTTCAAGAATGACATAAGCCTCTTGATTGTATTCATATTTTTTTCCAAAAGCTTTTGCTACCGATTCTGAGGTAATGTCATCGTGGGTAGGACCTATGCCTCCGGTAGTGAAGACATACTGATATTTCTTTCTCAGTTCGTTTAAAGAAGAGATAATTACATCTTCTTTATCTGGAATAATCTTTACTTCTTCTACGCTAATACCTAGATCACCTAACCATTTTGCTATAAAGCTTGTATTTTTATCAACAGTTCTGCCTGATAATATTTCGTTACCTATAATTAGAATGGCTGATGTAAATTCTTTGCTGAAAATCATTATGAAATTTAAAAATAAATTAATACCGTCAAAATTTCAAAAAAGATATAAAAGATTTTTTACGGATGTTGAAAGTAAAGGAAAAACTCTAATTTCTCACTGTGCAAACTCTGGTTCTATGCTAGGCCTTTTGGATGAGGGCAATAAAACTTGGATTTCTCCAGCAGACAACCCTGATAGAAAATTAAAATATACCTTAGAAATTATTAATGACAAAAAATCTAACGTAGGGGTTAACACTCACTTAGCTAACCGTATAGTGGAAGAAGCAATTGAACAAAAGATTATTAAAGAAATTAAAAGCTACCCCGAATATCAGCGTGAAGTAAAGTTTGGTCTTCACTCTAGGTTAGATTTTCAATTAAAAAATAAAACAAAAAAAGCTTTTTTAGAAGTTAAGAACGTAACCTTGTCTAGGCAAAGTGGAATTGCAGAATTTCCTGATGCAGTAACCTCTAGAGGATTGAAACATTTGGAAGAATTAGAGAAAGCTATTAAGAAAGGTTATGAATCTTTTTTAATTTATCTAGTGCAGCGTGAAGACTGTAACGAATTTCGGATAGCTAAAGATATAGACCCCAAGTATTATGAGGGTTTTTTAAAAGCTAAAAAAAATGGAGTTAAATTTATAAGTTATTCGTGTAAAGTGAATGAAAAAGAAATTTACGTAAACAAACCAATAAAAATTGTATTTAAATAAGTGTCTATTCAAACATACTCTTTAGAAGATTTTAAAAAATTAAAAACAGCAGGAGAGATAACTGCTCAAGCTTTAGATTTTTTAGATGATAAAATAAAACCAGGTATTACAACTAATTACATAGATAAAATTGTGTCTGAATTTCTTAAATCAAACAATACCACTTCTGCTCCACTATTTTACAAAGGCTTTACCAAATCTATATGCACCTCTGTAAACCATGTGGTTTGTCATGGTATACCGTCTGAAAAAATATTGGAAGATGGAGATATCGTAAACATAGATATCACTAGCTATATTGACGAGTTTCATGGTGATGCTTCTAGAATGTATTGTGTGGGTACCCCTTCTGTTAAAGCTAAAAAATTAGTGGATGTTACTTATGAGTCTTTGGTTCGTGCAATTAAAATATTAAAGCCAGGAGTTACCTTGGGAGATATTGGCTATGAAATTCAAAACTTTGTAGAAAACGAGGGATTTTCAGTTGTCAGGGATTTTTGCGGTCATGGAATAGGTAGATTGTTTCATGAAGAACCGAGCGTTATTCATTACGGTAAAAAAAATCAAGGCATGAAAATTAAAGAAGGAATGGTTTTTACAATTGAGCCTATGATTAATGCTGGAAATTTTCAAACAAAAGTATTAAATGATGGTTGGACAGCAGTTACCAAAGATAAGTCATTATCAGCTCAATTTGAACACACTGTTGGTATAACTAGTAATGGTTGCGAAATTTTTACATTGTCCAACAAACACGATAAAGAATTAAATCAATGATACCAAGATACAGCAGAGATATCGTTACCAGTATTTGGTCCCAAGAAACTAAATATAAAATATGGCTAGATATTGAAATTTATGCGGCTGAAGCCATGGAAAAATATAAAATTATTCCAAAAGGAGTTGCTGCCAAGGTAAGAAAAAAATCAAAGATTAATGTTAAGCGAATTGATGACATTGAGAAAATCACTAAACATGATGTGATTGCGTTTTTAACGTCCATTGCAGAAAAAGTTGGACCAGAAGCAAAATTTCTTCATCAGGGCATGACCTCTTCTGATGTATTAGACACTTGCTTTAATATTCAACTTCAAAGATCGGGAAAAATACTACTAGATGATCTAGATCAACTTCTAAAGGCACTAAAAAAAAGAGCCGTACAACACAAGAAAACGATTTGTATGGGTCGAAGTCACGGAATTCATGCAGAACCAGTTACCTTTGGTTTAAAATTAGCAACCTATTATGAAGAATTTAAAAGAAATAAAAAAAGATTAGAAAGTGCTGTTAAAGAGATATCTACCTGTGCTATCTCAGGAGCGGTGGGAACATTTGCTCATATCACTCCTAAAGTAGAGCAGTATGTTTCTAAAAAATTAAATCTAATCCCAGAGCCTATTTCTACACAAATAATTCCAAGAGATAGACACGCTCAATTTTTTAGTGTGCTAGGAATTATTGCAAGTTCAGCTGAACGTCTTGCTACAGAAATACGTCATTTACAAAGAACTGAAGTTTTAGAAGCAGAAGAATATTTTTCATCTGGGCAAAAGGGATCTTCCGCTATGCCTCATAAAAGAAATCCTGTTTTGACTGAAAATATTACTGGGCTAGCAAGAATGGTAAGGAGCTATGTATTTCCAGCTATGGAAAATATTGTTCTTTGGCACGAAAGAGACATTAGTCATTCTAGCGTAGAAAGAAATATTGGTCCTGATGCAACTGTTACTTTAGATTTTTTACTGAATAGATTAGCTGGGGTTGTTAAAAATTTAGTAGTCCACAAAGGAAACATGCTTTCTAATATGAACAAGTTTAAAGGCTTAGTATTTTCTCAAGGTGTAATGCTTAAGCTAACTCAAAAAGGTGTTAAAAGAGAAGATGCTTATAAAGTCGTTCAAAGTAACGCTATGAAAACATGGGATAAAAAAGAAGATTTTTATACTAATTTAAGCAAAGATAAGTTAATTAAAAAACATCTAACAACTAAAGAACTTGAGCAACTGTTTGACCTCAACTATCATACTAAAAATGTTAACCATATTTTTTCAAGGGTGTTTAAAAAATGAGTAGAGGAAAAAAAATTTACGAAGGTAAAGCAAAAATTTTATACGCAGGTCCCGAAAGAGGGACTTATATTCAGTACTTCAAGGATGATGCGACGGCATTCAATAATATTAAAAAAGCTGTTATTGATGGCAAAGGTGTTTTGAATAATAGAATTTCTGAATTTTTATTAAATCAATTAAATGAAATGGGTATTGAAACTCATCTTATTAAAAGAGTTAATATGAGAGAACAGCTAATCAAAGCTGCAGAGATTATCCCAATAGAATTTGTAGTTCGGAATATTGCAGCAGGATCTCTTTCTAAACGATTAGGAATTCCTGAAGGAACCCAATTAAAAAGACCCATTATTGAATATTATTACAAAGACGATGAGTTGGGAGACCCCTTAGTTACAGAAGAGCACATAGATATAAATGACTGGGCTTCTATGGAAGAAATATCTATTGCAACAGATACCTCGCTAAGAGTTAATGATTTTTTAATTGGATTGTTTCGTGCTGTTGGAATTAAGCTAGTCGACTTCAAATTAGAATTTGGACGTATTTGGAAGGACGATGAAAAAAGAGTTATCTTAGCGGATGAAATTAGTCCGGACACATGTAGATTATGGGATGTAAAAGATGAAAGAAAATTAGATAAAGACAGGTTTAGAAAAGACTTAGGTGGATTAATGGAGGCATATCAGGAAGTTGCCAAAAGACTGGGAATCATGCCAGAAGGTACCAATATCAAAGAAATTAACACCAAGATTTCTAAAAACTTTAAAATTAAAAAATAAATTGAAATTTGAAATTTTTGTTACCTTAAAAAAAGAGGTTCTAGATCCTCAAGGAAAAGCTGTTGAGGGAGCTATTCAAAACTTAGGCTTATCCAATATTTCCAATATACGACAAGGCAAATACTTCACCTTAGAAGTAAACGATTCCAATGAAGAAAAGGCAACTCAACAAGCAGAAGAAGCTTGTAAAAAACTTCTGGCGAACCTCACAATCGAAGAATATTCAATTAAAAAGATAGGCTAATGAAAGCATCGGTCATCGTATTTCCAGGGTCGAATTGCGATAGAGATGTTCAGGTAGCTTTACTAAAATTTCAAATTGATACAACGATGGTCTGGCATCAGGAAACAAGCCTACCTAAGTGTGATCTTGTAGTTCTACCTGGGGGATTTTCTTATGGTGACTATTTAAGATGTGGAAGTATGGCATCAAAATCTAAAGTTATGAATGAAGTTATTAAGCATGCCAAAGATGGAGGCTATGTATTTGGAATATGTAACGGATTTCAAATTTTAACAGAAACAGGTTTGTTGCCAGGAGCTCTATTAAGAAACAGTAAACTAAAATTTATATGCAAAAATGTTTTTATCAAAACTACCAATAATCAAACTGCTTTTACTAAAAAAATCCCTGAAAATAAAATTTTATCTATACCCATTGCCCACAATGAGGGAAATTATTTTGCCAGCAAGGAAGAAATACAATCTTTAAAAGAGCATAACCAAATTGTATTCCAGTATTGTGATGAGGAAGGAAATATTTCAGGAGAATCTAATCCTAATGGTTCTTTTTTAAATATTGCAGGAATTTCCAATCAAAACAAAAATGTCCTAGGCATGATGCCCCACCCTGAGCGATCTATTGATCAACTATTAGGCGGTGTAGATGGTCAAGGTATTTTCCAATCTTTATTATAAATGGAAACTGTATCAGTCGATCAAGCTACTAAACTAGGATTAACTCCTTCAGAATTTGAAAAAATTAAAGAATTGGTCGGAAGAGAGCCTAACTTTACGGAGCTTGGGATTTTTTCCGCTATGTGGAATGAGCACTGTTCTTATAAATCTTCCAGAGTTTGGTTGTCTCAACTTCCAACTAAAAATAAATATGTAATTCAAGGTCCTGGCGAAAATGCAGGGGTAATTGATATTGGTGATGATGATGTAGCCATCTTTAAGATTGAAAGCCATAACCACCCCTCATACATAGAGCCTTATCAAGGAGCTGCTACGGGAGTTGGTGGAATTTTGCGAGACGTATTTACCATGGGGGCCAGACCGGTTGCTAATTTAAATTCCATTCGATTTGGAAGACCAGAGCATGCAAAAACTAAATACTTATTAAATGGGGTTGTTTCTGGGATAGCTGGCTATGGAAACTGCATGGGAATACCAACGGTTGGTGGTGAGGTAGAGTTTGACGAGTGTTATGATGGAAATATCCTAGTCAACGCAATGAATATTGGTATAGCTAAAAAAGATAAGGTGTTTCTATCGATTGCAAGTGGTGTGGGAAACCCTGTTATTTATGTAGGCTCCAAAACAGGTAGGGATGGCATACATGGTGCCTCTATGGCGTCTCAAGAATTTGACGATAATTCTGAAGCTAAAAAACCAACTGTTCAAGTAGGAGATCCTTTTGCAGAGAAACTTTTATTAGAGGCATGTTTAGAACTAATGAAGACAGACACTATTGTTTCCATTCAAGACATGGGAGCTGCCGGATTAACCTCATCCTCTGTAGAAATGGCATCTAAAGGAAAGTTAGGAATAGAAATTGATTTAAATAAAGTTCCTTGCCGGGAAGAAAACATGCAACCCTTTGAGCTTATGCTTTCTGAAAGCCAAGAGCGAATGCTCATTGTTTTAAAGGAAGGAAAAGAGAAGGAGGCAGAAAAGATATTTAAAAAATGGGATTTAGATTTTTCTGTGATTGGAAAAATGACCGATAGTAAAAATTTAGTTCTTCATTTCAAAGATGAGATAGTTTGTGACATTCCCATTACTTCTCTTGCTGATGAGGCTCCCAAATATAATCGAGAATGGGAATCTACTCCCCTTCCCCAAGAAATTGACATGGATCAAAAATTAAAAGATTTAGATATTAAAACTTGTTTAAAGCAACTACTAAGCCACGAAAACCAAGCTAACAAAACGTGGGTCTGGGAACAATACGACCATATGGTTATGGGTGACACTATTCAAAAACCAGGTGGAGATGCAGCTGTAGTCAGGGTTCATGGAACCAACAAGGCATTAGCAGCTAGTGTAGATTGTACACCAAGATATTGCTTAGCTCATCCATTTACGGGAGGCATGCAAGCTGTATGTGAAACCTATAGAAATTTATCTGCTGTGGGTGCTGAGCCTAGAGCCATTACTAATTGTTTAAATTTTGGAAACCCTGAAAAAAAAGAAATCATGGGTCAATTTGTAGATGTTATTAAAGGCATAAAAGAAGCCTGTACTGAATTGGATTATCCAGTGATTTCAGGAAATGTATCTTTATACAATGAGACTAATGGAGTTGGAATCAAACCCACCCCTACTATTGGAGGTGTCGGACTCATTCAGGATGTGAATAATACTATGACTTATGGATTAAAATCATCCGACAATCTTCTAATCGTTGTTGGGGAAACTAAAGGTCATATACACCAGAGCGCTCTATGCCATGACATTCTCCATTTAAAAAAAGGACCTCCTCCTACTATGAATCTACAAGAAGAAAAAAAGAATAGTTTTTTTATAAGAGGTCTTATTGAAAAAAAATTAGTCCAATCTGCGCATGATGTTTCTGATGGAGGTATCGCTTTAGCTATAGCAGAGATGTGTATGGCCGGAACAATAGGCGCTAAAATTAGCACTAATTTAATAGGAGCGGAAAGAGTGAAATATTTATTCGGTGAAGATCAGGCTAGATATATAATCGAGATCAAGAATGAAGATTTGAACAATTTAGTTCAAATGGCAAAAGAACAAGAGATAAGCATGACTCAACTAGGTACTACTAATCTAGAACAATTTGCTATAGATGAAATCAAGATATCAGTTGATGAAATGATTAAATTAAATAATAATTGGTTTTATAATTACAATTCAAATTAAATGGCAATTAAACAAGAAGAGATAGAACAATTACTAAAAGAAGGTTTTCCTGATGCAGATATTCAAATTCAGGATCTTGCTGGAGATGACAATCATTTTTCTGCAAAAATAATATCTTCAGCCTTTAAAGGCAAAAGTAGAGTTCAACAACATCAAATGGTATATAGCTCTCTCAAAGGAAAAATGGGTACTGACTTACATGCTTTAGCATTAACAACAGAGGAAAAATAATGAATATAAATGAAAAGATACAAGATACAATTTCTAAGAACGATGTGGTGCTATTTTTAAAAGGAACTCCGGATATGCCTCAGTGTGGTTTTTCCATGGCTGTTTGCAATGTCTTGAAACACTTGGAAGTACCATTTGATGGTATTAATGTTTTAGAAGATGAAGAGTTGAGAAATGGAATTAAAACATTTAGTGACTGGCCTACTATTCCTCAGCTTTATATCAAGGGTGAGTTTGTTGGAGGTTGTGACATTATAAAAGAAATGTTTGAAAAAAAAGAACTTCAAAAACTATTGGAAGATAAAAAAATTACTTTTAAAAAGTAAATTATCGAGAGTAGTATTCTACTACTAGGTTTGGTTCCATAATTGCAGGATAAGGAATTTCTTCCATTTTAGGAACTCTTGTATATTTTGCTGTTAGCTGCTTGTGATCTACCACAACATATTCTGGAACTTCTCTTTCCTTGCTTGCTACTGAACTCAAAATGGTTGTTAATTGTTTAGAAGAATCTCTAACTTCAATTTCATCATTTTCTTTTAACGAATAACTTCCCACATTAACTTTTTTTCCATTTACTTTAATGTGTCCATGATTAATGATCTGTCTTGCTTGAAATACAGTTAAGGCAAATTTAGCTCTATACACTACTGCATCCAATCTAGATTCTAAAATACCTACTAAATTTTCTCCAGTATTACCTCTAACTCTTTCAGCTTCTTGAAATACATTTCTAAACTGTCGTTCGTTAAGATTGCCGTAATAACCTTTTAATTTTTGTTTTGCTTGTAATTGAATTTTGTAATCTGAAGGCTTTCCTCTAGCTCTTGTTTGTCCATGTTGGCCAGGACCAAATGCTCTAGTGTTAAATGGACTCTTTGGACGACCCCAGAGATTAACTCCTAGTCGTCTGTCTACTTTGTGTTTTGCTTGTATACGTTTTGTCATTATTTAAGATAGGCACTTATAAACAACAAAGGTTTTTTGTCAATAAGGCTTTAAAATCAATACTTCTTAAGAGAACTGAAAATACCCATTAAAGTCTTCAGTTCTCGCTTAGTTAAGGGCTGTTGAGAGAATATGTTCTTAATGCTTTTAACCATGAACTCTTTTTTCTCTATTGGCCTAAAAAAACGTGTTTTCTCAAGATTTCCAATCAGAAAATCATAAAATTTAAAAAGATCACTTTTACCAGCAACCTCACTCTTGTCCGTATTGTTATAAACAACTTTTTTTTGCTTGGATGTGTATAAATTATAAGCAACTACAGACACAGCGTGCGATAAATTTAAAGATTCGTACTTAACATCTGAAGGAATTTTCAATAAATAGTTAGCACTAATTAAATCCTCATTACTTAAACCTGCATTTTCTGGACCAAATAAAATAGATATTTTTTTTTACTTTTTTTAATAATTTTTACTGCCTCATCTAAAGAATATATTTTCTTATTCATATTTCTAATTCTTGCAGTAGTAGCAAAAACGATATCACTTTTTTGTAATGCCTCCGATGTGGATTTGAAAACTTTTGCTTTGTGAATAATGTCAACTGCCTTAACCGAAGTATACACAGCTTTAGTATTTGGCCATTTTTCTTTTGGATTTACTATTATCAATTTGCTTAAGCCAAAATTTTTCATGGCTCTTGCAGTAGCTCCAATATTTTCTCCTATTTGTGGTTTAATTAAAACAATAGAAATATTTTTCAAACTCATTTTAAATTTTCTGGAGCTTGTGACTTATAAAGCTTATAATCAATACTATCAATTAAAGCACGAAAAGATGCTTCGATGATATTTGGGGACACTCCTATCGTAAACCAATTCTCATTACTTTTGTCTGAACTTTCAATTAAAACTCTAGTCATTGCATTCGTTCCAGTGTTTAAAATTCTTACTTTATAATCAATTAATTTTAAGTCTTTTAAGTATTCGGAATATTTTCCAATATTTTCTAAATTATTTCGAATAGCTTGGTCCAATGCATTTACTGGGCCGTTTCCTATTCCTTCACAAACAATTTCTTTACCGTCCACAATTAAAGTTGCTTTTGCTTTAGAATTTAAATCGGTAGAAGTTCCTTCATTTTTCACAACACTTACTTCATAATTTTTAATTTGAATGTAATTAGGAACCTGTCCTAACAATCTTCTAGTAAGTAATTCAAATGATGCATCGGCACCATCATAGGAATAACCTGAAAATTCTCTATCTTTTACCTCATCTAAAATTTTTTGGATTTTAGGATCTTTTGAATCTACAGTAATTTTTAATTTCTCTAATCTGGAAATAATATTGGACCTACCTGCTTGATCAGAAATAACCACAGTTCTATTATTTCCAACTAAGGCAGGGTCTATATGCTCATAGGTCTTTGGATCTTTTTGAACAGCAGAGACATGCAGCCCTCCCTTATGGGCGAATGCAGAGGAGCCCACATAAGCGGCTCTATTGTTGGGTTTTCTATTCAAAATTTCATCTAATAATCTTGAGCAGTCAGTCAAATAAGCTATTTTTTCTTCATTTACAGACGTCGTAAAACGATCTTTAAAATATTTTTTAAAAAGCAAAGTTGGAATAATTGATACTAGATTGGCATTACCACAGCGTTCTCCTAAACCATTTAATGTTCCTTGCACATGTCTCACACCAGAAATAACAGCAGCCAAAGAATTTGCTACAGCATTTTCTGTATCATTATGAGTATGAATCCCAAGGTTAGCACCTGGTATAGTCTTAGCTACCTCTGAAACTATAGTGCTTACTTCGTAGGGTAGTGTTCCGCCATTTGTATCACACATAACAATCCATCTCGCTCCATGATCATAAGCAGTTTTAATACAAGTTAAGGCGTACTCTTTATTATTTTTATATCCATCAAAGAAATGTTCAGCATCAAATATAAATTCCTTCTCATTCTTTACAAAATGCTTTGTAGTCTCTTTGATATTCTCTAAATTTTCTTTATTACTAATATTTAAAGCAATATCTACATGATAGTCCCAAGTCTTTCCAACAACACAAACTGAACGAGTGTTAGCATTTAACAAAGAAGATAATCCAGGATCATTCTCTGCACTTCGTCCGCTTTTTTTAGTCATCCCAAAAGCTACGAAAGTAGAATCTTTAACATCTGGTTGGTCGTTAAAAAAACTAGTGTCCAATGGATTAGCTCCTGGCCATCCAGCCTCAATATAATCTAAGCCCAACATGGCTAAAGCTTTAGAAATTTTTATTTTATCTTGTAAACTAAAATCTACTCCTTGGGTTTGTGAACCGTCTCTCAGAGTTGTGTCAAAAAGATAAATTTTTTCTTTGCGCATTATATGTACTTCCAAGTAGTTGAATTTTCTTTATCTTCTATTAAAATACCTTTGTCATTTAATAAATCTCTTATTTCATCTGAACGTTTAAAATCTTTATTATCTCTGGCAAGATTTCTCTCTTGAATCAATATATTGACCTCATCTTCAGACAATGATTTTTTGCTTTTTTGATCTTTCCATACTTCTGCATTAACATTAAACAGACCTATAAATTTACAAGCTGTAGACAGTTTCTTTCCTGATTTTGTATTTCCATCCATTGCCTCTTGATGCAATTTATGTAGCTGAGAAATAAATAAGGGAGTATTCAAGTCATCTTTTAGGGAATCTAACAAACTAGGATCGATTGTTTCATTTTCATCTGAATAAAAATCATACCATTTGTTTAATGACTTGTAAGAGTTCTCTAAAATTTGATTATTCCAATCAAAGGGCTGCGTATAATGAGTGCTTAACATAGCCAGTCTGATGACCTGTCCATCAAATTTACCTTTTAGCTCATGGATGGTAATGAAATTCCCATCTGATTTGGACATTTTTTCTTTATTTACAGTTACATATCCATTGTGCATCCAAAATTTTGCAAGAAAATCGTTCTGATTGGCACAAGTAGATTGAGCTATCTCATTTTCGTGATGTGGAAAAATCAAATCCAAACCTCCTCCGTGAATATCAAACTCTTTACCCAAATACTTTTCGGACATGGCAGAACATTCCAAGTGCCACCCAGGTCTACCTTTGCCCCAAGGAGAATCCCATCCTGGCTCATCTTCAAGAGATGGTTTCCACAAAACAAAGTCCACCGGACTTTTTTTAGATTTCGAAATTTCTACCCTAGATCCAGAAATCAATTCATCAATTTTTTTATTAGAAAGACTGCCATAATCCTTATATTTAGATACCTCAAAATAAACATGTCCCTTTTCGATATAAGCAAATTTTTTCTCAATTAACTTTGTCGTTAACTCAATCATTTCTTGTATGTGATCTGTAGCCTTAGGTTCTTTCGTCGGAGTTAGACAGTTTAAATAGCTACAATCATCTTGAAAATCTTTAATAACTTCTTTTGTAAGATCTTGAATAGAGATATTTTTACTTTTTGCAGACTCTAAAATTTTATCATCCACATCAGTAATATTTCTGACATATTGAACTTTTTCTTTTCCAAATATTTCGTTTAACAATCTAAAAAGTAAATCAAATACAATTAAGGGTCTGGCATTACCAACATGAGGGTAGTCATACACAGTAGGTCCACAAACATACACGCGTACGTTATTTTCATTCAAGGGAACAAATGTCTGTTTGGATCTATTAAGAGTATTATATAGCTTTAATTCACTACTCATCAAATTTACAAACTGGTATGGGATTCATTTTGTGTAAATTCATTTCTCTAATTTTTAAATATTTAGATCGATTAGCTGAATTGGGGTTGCTCATGGCCTCTTCTAACTCTTGATAGCTCATACCCAGTTGCTGCTCATCATTTCTTCCGTCAGACCAAAGCCCGTCTGTGGGAGCTGCATTAATAATGGATGGATTGATACCAAGTTCTTTACCCATGTCCCATACTTGCGTTTTGGTACAATCCGCAATAGGAGAAATATCAACTCCTCCATCTCCATATTTAGTATAAAAACCTACACCAAAGTCTTCTACTTTATTTCCTGTTCCAACTACTATTCCATTATTGGATCCTGCGACCTGATACAGTGTGCTCATTCTTAATCTAGCTCTGGTATTTGCAAAAGCATGTTCATTGTTATTCTTACCTAAAGTTTTTTCAAATTCTCCAAACGTTGAATCTAAGTTTATATTTAAAACGTCCACATTTTTGAAATTATCAAAAAGCCAATCACAATGAACTTTGCTTAAATCATCTTGTTCTTTAATTTGCTTGATAGGCATGGATAGCGCAAAAGTTTTAAATCCAGAAGCAGCACAGATAGTGCTAACTACAGCTGAATCAATTCCACCTGACACCCCCACCACCAAACTATCTGGTTTTTTTGGCATTTTAGAGCAATAATCTAAGATCCAGCCAGTGATAAATAAAATTCGTTCTTTAGGTTCCATGGTATTTTTTAACTTAAATATCTTAAAAAATCTAAGATAATTATGACGCTGCTTTAATGGAAGTTTTGGAAAAGTTAGAGTTTTTTTTAATTTCTCCTGAAATTAAGAATGCTAACTCCAATGCCTGGCTTGCATTTAGTCTAGGATCACAATGAGTATGGTATCTATCGGACAGATCTTTATCGGTAATATTTTGAGCTCCTCCAATACACTCTGTCACATCCTGACCTGTCATTTCAATATGCAAACCTCCTGCAAACGTACCTTCGGATTGATGGACTTCAAAAAAACTTTTAGTTTCAGAAATTACATTTTCAAAAGGTCTAGTCTTAAATCCTGTGGATGCTTTTACTGTATTTCCATGCATAGGATCACATGACCAAATTACGTTTCTACCAGCTTTTTTAATAGCCTGTATTAACTTTGGTAAAAATTTTTGAACTTTATCGTGACCAAATCTTGCAATTAAAGTAATTCTTCCCGCTTCATTATCAGGATTTAAAACTTCTGTTAATTTTACAATTTCTTCTGGGTCTGAAGTAGGACCACATTTAATCCCCAATGGATTTTTAATTCCTTTACAAAATTCAACATGTCCACCATCTAATTGTCTAGTTCTATCACCAATCCATAAAAAATGTGCCGACGTATCATGATATTCGCCTGTAGTAGAATCTACTCTTGTCATAGCCTCTTCAACAGGAAGTAATAATGCTTCGTGACTAGTAAAAAGATTAACAGTACGAAGTCTTCGATTGTTTTCTGAAGTAATTCCGCAAGCGCTCATAAAGTCTAGAGCGTTAGAAACCTTTTGTTCAATTTCATTGTACTTTTCTTTTGCCTTATCTTTAACAAAAGACATATTCCACAAATGAACTTTGTTTAAATCTGCAAATCCTCCTTGAGAAAAAGCTCTCAATAAATTCAATGTGGATGCTGACTGGGAATATGCTTTCAATAGTCGCTCTGGATCTGGTTCTCTTCCTTTCGCATCAAAAGCCATAGAATTAATATTGTCGCCTAAGTAACTAGGTAGTTCCACTCCATCTTTAGTTTCTGTAGGAGCACTTCTTGGTTTTGAGAATTGGCCTGCAATTCTTCCTAATTTTACAATAGGCAAACCAGAAGATACCGTCAAAACTAACGACATCTGCAAAAACAATTTAAAAAAATCTCTTATGTTATTTGGATGGAACTCAGCAAAACTTTCAGCACAATCTCCACCTTGCAATAAAAAAGCTTTACCCTGGCTTACCTTTACCAAGTATTCTTTTAGAGATCTAGATTCCCCTGCAAATACCAAGGGAGGAAAGTTAGATAGTTCCTTTAAGACATTATTAAGCTTATCCTGATCTTTGTATTCAGGTAAATGTTTAGACGGTTTACTTTTCCAGCTATTTGGCTTCCAAGTGCTCATACAACTAGAAGTATATAAACCTAGTTGGCTATCTCAACAAGCCATAATTTCTCAAAGATCAGATTAATTAAAAACTTAAGATATAATCGTTTAATAATGGATTTGTAGCCAATAGACCTACTTCAAAGATCCTTCTAAAATATATTTTAATATTCTAAAAGCTTGATTTTGGTCTTTAGCGACAGCAGCTGCAGATGCATCTACTTCTTTAAGTGCATGCTGATGTTCCTCATTGTGAATGACGATAATAGATTTATTTAAAGCTGCAGCATACCCAGCATCAAAAGCTGCATTCCATTGCTTGTATTTTTCTCCAAATTTAACAATCACTACATCACAATCTTTAATGGATTTCTTCGTTCGAATGGAATTTAAGTTTGCTCCCTTGCTATCTTTCCAGAAATTTTTTTCCTCGGCTCCAAGTATTTCTACACCACAATTATCTGAATTTTCATGATTGGTTACAGGTGAAGAAAACTGAATATCTAATTTTTCTTTTTGACAAAGTTGGATAATTTCTTCTCTCCAGTTGCTATGTATTTCTCCAGCTAAATATACACTTAACATTCAATGGTCCTTTTTTTTAAAATTTTTTTATAATTAAAGTATAACTGTAACTATGAAAATACCAAGCATCTCTTTAAAAAAAATATCAAAATAATACAAATTTCTTTGTATGTTTATATTTTGATAAAAATTAACTAAACTAAAAGAATTAGTTCTACTTTTGAAGCTGGAAGGAAATCCCTGTGTTTCAATATTATATTTTTTTGCTATCATTAAAGATCGCTTCATGTGAGAAGCGCTAGTTACTAATAAAATTTTTTTATTTTTCTCACCTTTCAAAAAGCTCTTTAATTGCTTAAAGTTTTCAATAGTATTTCTTGCGTTAGGTAAAAAAATAATATCTTGTTTATCCATCTTTGAATTGACTATAATTGTTTTGACAAAAGGAGTTTCTGAACCCTTCCTTTTTTTTTATCTAAAGCTGCATTGCCACTAGAATAAATAATTTTGATCTTAGCTGGTACGTAATGATTTTTAATTTTAATTGCCTGAACTATTCTCTCTGGACTCCCGCTAGAAACAAAAATATAATCTATATTCTTTGGAAGTTTGCTATTTTTGTAATTTTTTTCTAGTACGTAATAAATTAGATTTTCTCCTAGAGGCAATAAAGATATCAAAGAGAAAAGTACAAAAAATATAGAAAATATTTTTTTAAACTTTTCTTTTTTTTTTAAAATACCTAAGTAAAAAAAATAATGAGTGCAAAAATAAAAAAATTGCTAGGTAAAATTAATGGAGTTATGATTTTAGATGCGTAAAAATACAGATTCATCAAAACCTACTCAACCGTCACTGATTTTGCTAAATTTCTAGGCTTGTCAATGTCGTACCCTTTGTTTTTTGCAGAATGAAAAGCAAGAATCTGTAAGGGCAATGTTAACAAAAACGGCAATAGTTCATCTGATGTTTTTTCTACCTCGATAGCTTTCCATACATTTTCGCTACTAATCTCATCTTTACTTTTATTGCTTATCAATAGAACTTTTGCACCCCTCGATATAACTTCCTGCATATTTGATAAAGTTTTTTCATAATATTTGTCTCTTGGCGCAAGAACCACCACTGGAATTCCCTCCTCTATAAGTGCTAAAGGACCGTGCTTCATTTCACCTGCTGGGTAGCCTTCGGCATGAACGTAACACAATTCTTTTAACTTAAGGGCTCCTTCCATTGCTATAGGATAAGCAAACCCCCTCCCAAGAAACATAGAGCCCTTTGCATTGGCAAAAGTATTACTAATATTTTCAATTTCAGAATCTACAGATAAGGTTGTTTTAATTAATTTAGGAAGTTTTTTTAATTCTTTTATCTTGCTTTCGTATTTTTTTTTATCAATATCTTTTCTTAAAAAAGAAATTTTTAAAGTAAGAATGTACAAAACTAACATTTGACCAGTAAAAGCTTTTGTGGAAGCAACACCAATCTCTGCGCCACAATGAATTGGCAATACAAAATCAGAACTTCGTGCAATAGAGCTTTCAACTACATTCACAATACTCAATGTTTTCATTTTATTTTTTTTACAAAGCTCTAAGGCAGCAAAAGTATCTGCTGTTTCTCCCGATTGAGAAACAAAAATATATAAATTATTTTTTTTAAATTTGTTAGTTTTGTAACGAAATTCAGAAGCTATATCGATTACAACATCTAAAGAAGATAATTCCTCCAACCAATACTTGGCAATCATACAGGCATGATATGCAGTACCGCAACCAATCAAAGTAATAGAATCTATTTTTTCAATGCTCCAAGGAAAATTATAAATATTAATATCGTCTCTTAAATGATCTACATATTCATTAATGCAAGACTTTGCTGTATTTGGTTGTTCAAAAATTTCTTTTTGCATGTAAGTTTTAAAATCGCCTTTTTCATAATTTTCAGTGTCTTCTGATAGCGTTAATATTTTTTTATTAATTTTTGTTCCTTTTGAATTGTAAAATTCAGCATTGTCTTTTGTTAAAAAACAAATTTCACCGTCGTCCAAATAAGAAATCTTATTAGTCATTGATTTTAAAGCATAGGAGTCGGAACCTAAATAGTTTTCATTGTGCCCATAACCCACAGCTAAGGGTGAGCCTCTTCTGGCCCCTACAATTAAATCAGGATTATCTTTGAACAGAATCCCTAAGGCGTAGCTTCCATGCAACTTTTCTAATGTTTTTTGAATAGCTACAAGAGCTGTGTTTTTTTTTAAATTTTCCGAAAGCAAAGCTGTAATAACTTCTGTGTCTGTTTGTGATTTAAATTGATAACCTTTTTTTTCTAATAATTTTTTTAAAATAGTTGAGTTTTCAATGATACCATTATGAACGACAGAGACACTTTCGTTAGAATGTGGGTGAGCATTGATCTCATTGGGAACACCGTGAGTGGCCCATCGAACATGCCCAATACCAACTATTCCACTAAACGTTTTTTTAGAACAAATTTTTTCTAACTTATTAACTCTTCCTTCGCACTTAATTTCATCAATCAAATTATTTGAAAATGTGGCAATACCTGCTGAATCGTAACCTCTATACTCTAATTTTTTTAACGAACTAATAATATTACTTACAACAGGCTTTGAACTGGCAATTCCTATAATTCCACACATTTATTTTTTTTTCTTTTTCTTGTTTAGTTTTACTTTTTTCTGCTTAGCCCTGGTAAGTGCCAAGGTATTGTCTGGAACATCTTTAGTAATGACCGACCCTGCTCCGATAATAGAATTTTTACCTACAGTTACAGGGGCAACTAAAGAACTATTAGATCCTACAAAAGATCCTTTTTTTATCAAAGTTTTGCTTTTTTTAACTCCATCATAATTGCAAGTGATAGTGCCAGCTCCGATATTAACATCCTCTTCAATCGTAGCGTCCCCAACATAGGAGAGATGATTAATTTTAGAATTTTTATTGATTGTAGAATTTTTAGTCTCTACAAAATTACCAATTTTTGAATTGTTTTCTAATACTGTTCCAGGTCTAATTCTAGCATACGGTCCAATGGAAACTTTGTTTTTGATTACAGCACCTTCAATGTGAGAAAAGGAACGAATAACAACATCATTTCCAATTTTAACTTTTGATGCAATTACAACATACGGTTCAATTTTAACATTTTTTCCGAAAGTTGTATCCTTAGATAAAAAAACAGTTTCAGGAGCAATCATTTGAACTCCATCCTTCATAGCTTTTTTACGTAATTGATTTTGCATAATAGTTTCCGCGATTCCAAGCTCATTCATATCATTAATTCCCAAAGCAGTTTTAGCATCTTTTGCATTAATGAGCTTGATTTTATGATTATACTTTTTTGATAGTTTTACAATGTCGGTCAAATAAAACTCTTTTTTAGCATTATTATTTTTAATTTGAGTGACTAATTCCAAGGCTTTTGAGCTGAACGCCATGATTCCAGAATTGCAAGTTTTGATTTTTTTCTGAATTGCAGATGCATCTTTAAACTCAACAATCTCTGAAACTTTTCCTTTTTTCTCAACTACAATTCCATACCCAGTATTAATTTTTGGTTTAAAGCCCATTATAACAACGTCGTTTTTGGCTAACTGCTCATTCATATTTTTTAGATCATAAAAATCAATTAAAGGATTGTCCCCATACAAAACTATTAACTTGCTATTTTTTAGTTTATTTTTTTTTTGAAATATTTGTACCGCATGACCCGTTCCTAATTGAGGTTCCTGCAGAAGCATTTGCAAATCAGGGTATATTTTTTTAATCCAGATAAACTTTTATTAATCATAATAGAAATCTTAAAGGGCTTTAGCATTTTTGCTTTTTTAATAACATGATCAATCATGGGCTCTCCTCCTAGAGTATGCATAACTTTAGGAGTTTCAGACTTCATTCTAGTTCCCTTGCCTGCTGCCAATATAAGAATATGTAGATTGTTTGCCATTTTCACTTGCTTCATATAATAATGAAAAAAGTATCCTAACTCACTAATTATTGCCTACTAAAACTTTAATAAATGATAAATAAAGCCATTCTTTTTGATCTCGACGGAACGTTAGTTGAAACTGCTCCAGATTTAATGTCGGCCCACAATCATGTTATGGAAAAATATGGATTTGAAAAAAAACCATTAAGTGACATTAGATATTTAGCAGGAAGAGGTGCTGCAACTATGCTTATGCGCTTGGCTAACTCTCGCAACACAAAGACTGAAAATAAAATTGATGAAAAGACACAAAAAGAAATGACTAGTGAGTTTATAGACTTTTATAGCAAAAATATTTGCAAAGGTTCTGTTATTAATCCAGGAGTAATAGATTATTTAAAGTGGTGCAAAGATCAAAAAATTCATTTAGCAGTTTGCACTAATAAAATGGAGCACCTTACCATCAAGCTTTTAAAAGAAATTAAACTCTATGATTACTTTGATTTTATAGCCGGCGCTGATACCTTTAATTATAGAAAGCCCGATCCACAACACATAACTTCTATTTTGGAAATCTTAAATATACCAATTGAAAACTCTATTATGATAGGTGATAGTGAAACCGATGCTGAGGCTTCGAAATCTGCGAAGGTTAAGTTTATTTTGGTAAAGGGTGGTTATACAGAAAAAAACTATGATCAGATTTTTCATGATCATTTAGTTGATACTTTTGAAGAAATAGAAGCTTTATCTAAAAAAATTCTTAATATTTAAAAAAGTTTTTGGGAATCGTAAAAAAACCCCTTATAAGTAAGTCTTATGCATTTTGTTAAAAAAGATCCTAAGCAAAAAAAAGAAGATCTGGTTGGTAAATTAAAAACTGGAAATTTGTTAAGATTTCCTGGAGCTTATAATGCTTTGGTTGCAAAACTAATTGAAGAGATTGGCTATGATGGAGTTTATGTTTCTGGTGGAGTAATGGCTAATGATCTTGGCATGCCAGATATTGGGCTTACTACTTTACATGATGTCTCTACTAAATCTCATCAGATTGCTAGAGTAACTAATCTTCCAACCATTATAGATATTGATACAGGATTTGGTGAGGCTATGAATGTTTCAAGAACTATTGAAACTATAGAAGGACTAGGAGTGTCTGGCTGTCACATAGAAGACCAAATGAACCCTAAGCGATGCGGTCACCTTGATAATAAAGAATTAGTTTCTACTGAGGAAATGGTCAAGAAAATTAAAGCTGCTGTAAAAGCAAGAAAAGATAACAATTTTCAAATTATTGCAAGAACAGACGCTAATGCTGCTGAAGGATTAGAAAAAACCATTGCAAGAGCCCAAGCATACGTGGATGCTGGTGCTGACATTGTTTTTCCCGAAGCTTTAAAGGATGAAAAAGAATTTGAAGAATTTAGAAAAAAAATAAAAGTTTACTTACTTTCAAATATGACTGAGTTTGGAAAGTCTAAACTACTAACTAAAGAGCAGCTTGAAAATTTAGGGTATAATATAGTTATTTATCCAGTAACTACACAACGTTTAGCACTCAAGAATGTTGAAGATGGTTTGAGACAAATCTTTGAAGAAGGTCATCAAAATAATGTTATTGATAAAATGCAAACTAGAAAAAGATTATATGAGCTAGTTGATTATGAAAAATATGGAGAATTTGATCAATCGGTCTTTAATTTTGGTACCAAGGAACACGAATAAATGAGCGATGAAATAAAAAAAGGTTTGGTAGGAGTTATTTCTGACGAAACTAAAATTTCTGAAGTTATGCCTGAAATCAACTCTCTTACATACAGGGGTTATGCTGTACAGGAATTGTGTGCAAAATGTAATTTTGAACAAGTAGCATATCTACTTCTTCATGGTGAATTACCAAATCCAGATGAATTAAAAGCTTTTGAAGAACACGAAAGATCTAATAGAAAAATTAGCGATACTCTAAAAAATACTATAAAAAATTACCCTAACAATGCCCATCCTATGGATACAACCAGAACTTCAGTGAGTCACATGGGGTTAGAAGATCCTGATACTGCAGACAATTCTCCAGAATCTAATATGAGGAAATCTATGAGATTATTTGCTCAAATTTCAACTGCGGTAGCAGCAAATTTTAGAATTAGAAAGGGTCAAGAAATAATTAATCCAGATCTTAGTTTAAGTTTTAGCGAAAACTTCTTTCATATGTCTTTTGGAAAAGTTCCGAGCTCTGAAGTGGTTAAAGCTTTTGATGTTTCTATGATTCTTTATGCAGAGCACAGCTTTAACGCATCTACATTTACATCGCGCGTTATCACCAGCAGTCTTTCAGATATGCATGGAGCGGTAGTTGGTGGAATCGCTAGTCTAAAAGGCCCATTACATGGTGGTGCAAATGAAGCGGTGGCACATATGCTGAATGAAGTTGGTTCTGCTGACAAGGCTGAAGAATTCATTTTAAATAAAATTAAAAACAAAGAGCTAATTATGGGCTTTGGTCACAGAGTTTATAGAGATGGTGACTCTAGAGTTCCTACTATGACTGAGTATTATTACAAAACAGCTGAGTTTTATCAAAACAGAGAGTTACCAAAAATTTCAAAGATTTTAGAGGATACGATGTTAAGAGAAAAAAACATTAAACCTAATTTAGATTTTCCAGCAGGACCTGCTTATCAATTAATGGGGTTTGATATAGATTTTTTTACTCCTATTTTTGTTGTTTCAAGAATAACTGGTTGGTGTGCCCATATCATGGAACAGCTATCTAGCAACAAGCTGATAAGACCCCTTTCTAAATATGCTGGAAGTCCGCACAGAAAAATTAACTGATAATATTTTGGATTTAAGTCAACTTCTATGGAAAAAAAGAATTCTTCTTATAGAGGAGAATACCTTCAATACGGTTCAAACAAAGTCTATTTTAGAAAAATCAAGAATAAAAATTAAAAAGAGTAAAATAGAAGTTATTTGTTTTAATTCTCTCAATAAACCAAAGGAAATTCCAAATGCAAATGTTGTTTTGATTGGATTGGATGGATTAATTAAACTCAAATCTCAAGAACTTGATTTAAAAAAAATCTTTACACTAATTTCAAGCATGCCTATGGCTAATTTTTAGCGTAAAATCTTGAAACTAAAAATAATCCCAAAGCAACAGCGGGTCCAATTCCAAAGGCAAACAAAAGAGTCCCCTCACCTAAAGTTCCCCCCAAATACCAACCAACAGTAGCTACTGTTATTTCAATAAAGGCTCTTACTGCAGCAATCGGTAGGTTAGTTTTTTTTTGGAGGCCGGTCATTAACCCGTCTCTTGGACCTGGTCCTAGGTTGGCGATTAAATACAAACCACTCCCAAATCCAACAAGCAGAACTCCACAAACTAACATTAAAAATTTAGATATATACAAATCAGGGGTGGGTATGAAAGCAATAGAGAGATCTATCATTGCTGCAATAATGATGGCATTCAAAAAAGTTCCCATGCCAGGTTTTTGTCCTAAAAATATCCAAAGAGACAATACGGAAATGCTTATTAGAAAGGTTATAAAACCTATGGAAAAATTGGCATACAAAGAAATGCCTTGAGCCAATACTTGCCAAGGTGAATTTCCTATATAAGAAATCATTATCAACCCTTCTCCCAAACCAAAAAGAGAAAGTCCGATACACAAAAAAATAAATGTAGAAATTTTTGGTTTAAAATTTAATGGATTTTTAGAACTCCACGAAACCTTAGGAATACTCCGGATAGATAAAAACATTTTATTATAAAAATTTATTTTTTTTATCCCTTAACGGGACAATTTGTGCAAAAATAACTGCTATTAAAATTACCAGTATTCCGATAATTTTTACTTCATTTAAAAATTGATCTAACAGCACCCAACCAAAAATAGCTGCAATAGCTCCCTCTAAAGAAAGAATAATTGCAACTGGTGCTGGGCTTAAATTTTGTTGCGCATAAATTTGAAGTAAAAAAGCTATTCCACTAGATATAACTCCCACATATAATAATTCCTGATATTCTAATAAAATATTTGAAAATACTATCTCTTCAAAAACATAAGCTGGAACAAGAGCGACTACGGCACCAACCAAACACTGAAAGGTAGCAATGGTAATTGGATAATTAAATATTCTTAAAAACTTTGAAATAAAAACAATATGGAATGCCCAAAAAAAAGCATTAATTACAGATAAGGTATCCCCTGCTCTAATGGTGACATCATTAAGTTCGGTTAACAAAAAACCACCCAACAAACACATTAAAACAGAAGGCCATATAGACCAGTGTATGTTTTTAGAGAAAAGAAAATAAGCAACAAAGGGAACTAGTACCACATACAGAATAGTAAAAACGGCAGTGTTAGCAACATCTGTGCGCAGTAATGCAAACTGTTGCAGAGACATTCCCACTGACAGTAAAAAGCCTAATAAACATATATATAAAAAAACAATTTTAAAATAAATTTTGGTTTTTTTAATCTTTTTAAATTCGTAAATAAAAAAAAATGGCAGAAGAGAGAAAAAGGCAATCACCATTCTTGCTCCAGTAAAAGTAAAAGGACCAATATGATCCATACCCATATCTTGAGCTACAAAAGCACTTCCCCATATAAAAGCACAAGAGATAGCACAGATAAAAGAAAATAATTTTTTGTTCATTTGATAATTGGATTGTATTCTTTGATAAAAAGATAATCGTTAATTAAAAGTTTTCTTAACCATTTCTTTAAAATCTTCACTGGCCCATTCACTTAAAACAGTTAGATTTCGATTGTCTATTCTTAATTTTTCAAACTTTGCTTCCATAATTTTTGAAAAAGTATTGCCCTCTATATAAATTCCATCAAGATTATTTGCTTTGAAAGCCCAGTCTATAATAGCTTGTCCAGCCTTATCAGTTATGCCACACTCAACAAATGCTATAACCGAAGTTGTTTTTGGGATTTGGTCAAGTATAGCTATAACGCCATCATCTTTTAGGTCTTGATTGAAGCTCATGCTAATCGTGTGAAGCTTTGGTCCTTTCTTCTGATCAACTCTATTAATCGCATTTGCAATTTTCTTTGCATCCTCAAGATTTAAGTTAGCTTTTCTAATAATTAAATCGTAGGATTTGCTGTTAGCGCTTATTAATTTCAAGGCTTTAGCGACTTCTACACTTTTAGGTTTTTTTGTTTCAAGTAATACATTTATTAAATCTTGCATAATAATATTTGAATAACTTATGTTGCTCCACAATAAACTTAGAACTATGACTGCTAAAAATTTTTTCACAATCATACTTTAACAATTTTTTGTTTGATTAACTATTTGATTTTTTAAATAATCAAGTTTTTTTTCTATTTTTTATATTTATTAAAAAAAGCAATGGTTCTAGCCATGGCATCTTCATAAACTTCTCTATTATACCCAACACCTTTTTTGTATTTTTTATTATGCCATGCATGGCCGCCTTTTTTGTAATAATGAACTTCTACTTTGGAGCTTTGTTTGGCAGCTTTGGCAATATAAGATTTGACCCCTTTATACTTTTGCACTTTGTCTTTCTTTGGATGAAGTATCAATAAAGGCCTTGTGTCTTTTTTAATATATTTTACAGGATATCCTCTCAAGTCAGCTGTACCACTCGGACCAAATTGCCATACGCCATAGTGACTTGAGGATGCATTAACTTGCTTACTTCCAGCCATAAAAGTTGCCCAAAAACCACCATTGGAAAATCCTACTGCGAATATATTCTTCGAATCTACCTTTGGATCTTTTTTCATAATCTCGACTATTTCTGTGAGATCTTTTTCAATAAGTTTTCTAAATTTTGTAAAAGTTAATTTTCTAGTTTTGGGTGTTATGCCATGGCGTTCAAAAAATTTGGCGCATAAATGACATAACCTTCCTTTAGAAAGAAAGATGACCAGTTTTCTATTTCACCAACTCTAAATCCTCCACTAGTGTGTAATATTAAAACAGTTGGAAATGGACCCTTTCCATCAGGGTATTTTTTTCATGATAAATAGGCTCAGCAAGAACTGAAGTGCAAATAAAAACCAAAACAAAAGCTAGTTTATGCATAAAAAGCATATTAGCAGATCTATTAAATTTGCAAGTATTGTTTAAAGAGATAATTTGAGCAAAACGATTTGCTAAAGTGTCAATTTTAAGAGAGTTTTGGTTGGCAAAATCATCGATTGCTTTTTTACTTCTGGAATACAGAAATTCTCAGAATAGTCATCACATAGAATTGTAGAATTTTTTTTAAGTCCCTGAAACAATAAGGTTAAATCGCTAATAACAGTTCCATAGCTATGACCACCATCTAAAAAAACATAATCAATTTCAGCCAAAGGAACTTTAGTTAAATTTTCTCTAGAATCTCCTTTTAACAATGTAACTTGCTTAGCAAAATTATCTAATAATTTACTAACACTTTCCAAGGAGTTTAAATTTTCTTTTTTGATAAAGTTGTAGTAAATATTTTTTAACGGATTGGAAAATTTTTGACTTTCTAAAAAATTAGGTTCGATTTCATCATCATGGCTTTTTTTTTCAGAGCCAAATAAATCAATTCCAAAATATTTAAAGTTTCCAATATTTTTTTTATTTAAAAGCTCACAAACATTTCTAGCGGTTACTCCGCAAAAAACTCCTACTTCTAGAAAATTCTGGACTTCAAATTGACCAATGTGATTTAAGACAAAATCGCCAAATGGTTTTTTAAGTCCAGTTTTTCTCCAATAATTCTTATATGTGGTCAAAAAAATTACTTGGTAAAGTCGAATGCCTCAACCCAAGAACCTTTAGTAGAAGCTTTAGAGTATTCTGTAGCTCTACCTTCAAAGAAGTTCATGTGTTCTACTCCATTCAACATATCGTCTAACCAAGTTAGTGGATTTTCCTTCACTTCATAAAGATCATTCAATCTAAGTTGCGCTAATCTTCTGTTAGCAATCCATCTAATGTATGTTTTTACCTCTGAAGCTTTAAGACCTTCAATGTCTCCCATTTCAAAAGCTAAATCAATGAAAGCATCTTCGTGTTCAATGATTGTAGAACATGCATCGTAGATTTCTTTTTTCAAGCTGTCATCCAACAATCCAGGATTTTCATCACAGAATGTATTGAAAATTTTGATCATAGAATTGCAATGAAGTGTTTCATCTCTAACTGACCAAGTAACAATTTGGCCCATTCCCTTCATTTTGTTAAATCTTGGGAAGTTAAGTAGAATTGCAAAACTAGCAAATAACTGAAGTCCTTCAGTGAATGCACTAAATACAGCAACTGTTTTAGCGATTTCTCTTTTATCACCCATGTTAAAGTTTTGCATGTAGTCATACTTATCTTTCATTTCTTTGTACTTTAAGAATGCAGAATATTCTGTCTCTGGCATTCCGATCGTATCAAGTAAGTGAGAGTACGCAGCAACGTGAACTGTTTCCATAGAAGCAAATGCTGTCATCATCATTAGGACTTCTGTTGGTTTAAATACAGTTGTGTAATGTCTTAAGTAACAATTGTTTACTTCCACATCAGCTTGAGTGAAAAATCTAAAAATTTGAGTAAGAAGATTTTTTTCATGTGGTAATAATTTTTTTTGCCAATCCCTAACATCTTCTGCTAAAGGAACTTCTTCTGGCAACCAGTGAATTCTTTGTTGAGTTAACCATGCGTCGTAACACCAAGGATATCTAAATGGTTTGTAAACAATTTTTTCTTTTAACAATCCTTCTTCTTCGCAATAATTTGCTCCGATGATTGCTTTTGTTTCTGGTACTTTTGGGGCTACTGACATGATAAACACTCCTCGTAATTTGCTGCTTCACCACTAGGGGCTTCTGCTGGTTGATTTTTAGCAGCATCCGCTACCGTTTGATTGATAACCTCTGCTCGCTGAATAGATTTTGATCTACAATAGTACATACTCTTCAAACCCTTTTTCCAAGCTTGAAAATGAATTTGGTGAAGATCTTTCTTATGAACATCTGCTGGCAAAAACACATTTAAGGATTGTGCTTGAGATACATAAGGAGTTCTGTCTGCTGAATGATCGATTAACCAACGTTGATCAATTTCAAAAGCAGTTTTAAACACATCCTTTTCTAAATCAGATAAGAAATCCAAATGTGAAATAGAACCCTGGTTCGTTGTAATGGAAGACCACACTTCATCTGTATCTTTTTCATACTTTGCAAGAATTTGTTTTAAATACTTGTTTCGTACGTTGAATGATCCAGAAAGAGTTTTGTGCGTATAGCTGTTTGCAGCTACAGGCTCAATTCCAGGTGATGCTCCACCACAAATAATAGAAATAGAAGCAGTTGGGGCTATGGCTGTTTTATTAGAAAAACGTTCCATGATTCCATAGTCTGCTGCGTCGGGACAAGGTCCTCTTTCTTCTGCAAGTTTCACAGAAGCAGCATTCACTTCCTTGTCAATTTGTTTGAACATTTTGTTGTTCCAAACTTTTGCCATCACCGATTCAATCGGAATAGAATTTTTTTGCAAGAAGGAATGAAAACCCATCACACCAAGACCCACACTTCGTTCTCTCATTGCTGCGTACGTTGCATCAGAGAATGATTCTGGAGCTCTTGTAATAAAATCAGTCAACACATTGTCTAAAAATTTCATGATATCTTCGAGCATGATTTTTTCATCTTTCCACTCGTCATAAGTTTCTAGATTCAAAGAAGATAAACAACAAACTGCTGTTCGATCTCTACCCGACTTATCAATTCCTGTAGGAAGAGTAATTTCGCTACATAGGTTTGAAGTTTTTACAGTAAGCCCTGCAAGCTTATGATGCTGTGGGATCATTCTATTCACCGTGTCGATAAATACAATGTAAGGCTCTCCTGTTTCTACTCTTGCAGTAAGAAGTCTAATCCATAAATTTCTTGCAGACATAGAAGACTGAACAGTTCCGTCGTGAGGACTTTTTAAAGGCCACTGCTCATCAAGCTCCACTGCTCTCATGAAAGCATCAGTCACTAAAACTCCATGATGTAAGTTTAAAGCTCTACGGTTTGGATCTCCACCGGTTGGTCTTCTCATTTCAATAAATTCTTCGATCTCAGGATGATCAATAGGCAAATAACAAGCAGCAGATCCTCTTCTTAATGATCCTTGACTGATTGCAAGAGTTAAAGAGTCCATCACTTTAATGAAAGGCATGATGCCAGAAGTTTTTCCTACTCTTCCAACTTGCTCACCAATCGAACGTAGGTTTCCCCAGTAACTTCCAATTCCACCACCTTTAGCAGCAAGCCATACATTCTCGCTCCAAAGATCTACGATTCCATTTAATGAATCAGATGCTTCGTTTAAAAAACAAGAAATAGGAAGACCTCTTTCTGTTCCAGCATTAGAAAGAACAGGAGTAGATGGCATAAACCATAAGTTACTCATGTAATTATAAATTCTTTGTCCATGAAGATTATCGTCCGCATAGGTACTTGCCACTCTTGCAAATAAATCTTGGTACGATTCTCCCTCGTTTAAATATCTATCTACTAAGGTAGCTTTACCGAAATCTGTTAATTTCGAATCTCTACTTCTATCGATTCGAATGGTGATTCCTTTTTCATTTTGAAAAAGTTCTGTATCATTGGATAACGAGAATAAATCAGGTCTTTTTAGGTCCTGAAGGTTCTCATTTGACTTCTTAATGATGTTTGAAGTATCGTTTTCAACAGCATTTTGTATTGCCAGAGCTAAATTTTCTTGCATAATCTCCCAATTATTACATTTATTAATTAAAACAACTACATGTTGTGGTTATAAATCACTGATATACCATTAATTATAGCTGATCAAGAGAACATATAATGAACAAAGTAAAAAATCTACAAGAAAATTACCCTACTTAAATAAATTACTATAAACATTGAAAATTATCTTATGAACAATTTCAACCTTATTGTGAATCAAAATGGCTTTCGAGAATACGATGCTAGATGGCTTTATCCAGATGACATCAATTTAGAGGGAATCAAACACCTGGGTATGGGTCTTGGAACTCAAATTGTAAGTCGAACCAAAAAAAATCCAAGAGTGGTCGTTGGACACGACTACCGATCATACAGTGAGGACATTAAAAAAGCATTAATTGAAGGTTTGATGCAAGCAGGATGTGCTGTGGAAGATGTGGGTCTGTCGCTCTCCCCTATGGTTTACTTTGCGCAATTTGAATTGGATGCGGATGCAGTTGCGATGGTTACCGCAAGTCATAATGAAAATGGTTGGACTGGTGTTAAAATGGGAATTGAAAAAGCATTAACTCATGCGCCACAAGAAATGGCAGAATTAAAAGATATTGTTCTTAATCAAAAATTTAAATTAGACAAAGGAAGCTACAAAGAAATAAAAGGGTTTAAGCAAATTTATACCAACGATTTAGTTTCTAAAAATAAGATTAAAAAAAAGATTAAAGCAGTAGTTGCTTGTGGAAATGGGACCGCAGGAATATTTGCACCCGATATTTTACGAGGCATTGGTTGTGAAGTAGTAGAACTGGATTGTAATTTAGATTTTACTTTTCCGAAATACAATCCTAATCCAGAAGATTTAGAAATGCTGCATGCGATAGCAAAAGCAGTGAAAGAAAATAATGCAGACGTAGGATTTGGTTTTGATGGCGATGGAGACCGTGTCGGTATTATTGATAATTTAGGTGAAGAGATATTCTCAGATAAAATTGGGCTTCTGATTGCAAGAAACCTTGCCCCGAAACATAAAGGATCAAAGTTTATAGTCGATGTTAAATCAACAGGATTATTTGCTCATGATAAGGTGTTACAAGAAAACAATTGTGAAACCGTTTATTGGAAAACTGGACACTCTCATATTAAAAGAAAAGTGAATAAAGAAAAAGCATTAGCTGGCTTTGAAAAAAGTGGTCACTTCTTTTTTAATCAGCCGTTAGGTTTTGGTTATGATGATGGAATTAATTCTGCGATTCAAGTTTGTCACTTGCTGGATCATCAAGATAAAAAGATGAATGATCTTATTAATGAATTGCCAAAAACATATCAAACTCCCACTATGGCACCTTTTTGCAAAGATGAAGAAAAATATAAAGTGGTTGAAGACTTGGTAAAACAAGTAGAGGAATTAAAAAAAACTACCAAGATAGATGGTCAAGCTATAACAGATGTATTGACGTTAATGGGGTTAGATTTTCGCTAGAAGATGGATCCTGGGGCCTTATTAGAGCCTCATCAAACAAACCTTCTTTGGTAGTGGTAACGGAGAGCCCAACATCAGATGAGAGAAAGAAAAGATCTTTGATTTTATCGATAATTTACTGCAAAAAACCGGTAAAATTGGCGAATACGACCAGAAAATCTAGTAATCTCTAGTCCAATATCCATAAACGCATCTCGTGCCATTTCTTGAGCAGTCATAAGTGTCATGCAACACTCCATCTTTCACAACGGTTATATGCTTAGAGCAAGAAACAATTAAAGTACCCATGGGTAATTCTTCTTTTTTTAAATGTACTTTACAGCCCTGTCCTACAAACATAGTGGGAGTCCATTTCCAACCTAATTTCTTTAATAATTTTTAGAACTACTCTATGTGTTCCGGTTCGTGGGCTATCATTTTTTTTGCTTTAAACTTCTTGCCAGTTTAGTTCTAGAAGTGGTTC
>FUWD012813031.1_pt1 | contig 40912 bp, 39 predicted proteins | sample 1063281 | NCBI WGS metagenome assembly FUWD01 (sample SAMEA79048168, study PRJEB19326) | metagenome | biome: marine | reverse complement strand
CATGTCACCTATGCCATGTTCGGCCGTAGCGGCCACAAACTCGGGGCACGGGTAACCCTCGGCACAATCATACTCTTCGGCCTGCCCTCCTCGATCGACATGCTGCTTCCGGCCATGCTGCCGCAAGCCCTCATCGCATGGTCCTGGCCGGGCTGGATGCTCTGGGCCGCCATACTCTGGAAGGTCATAGGAACAGCCCATCCCCCAACCCTGTACGACCACCCCCTCGACACCGGCCGGAATGCACTTGGTTGGCTGACCATCCTCCTCTTCCTGCTTTCGTTCACACCCGTCCCGTTCACCATAGCCTGACAGAGCAGACACCATGACCCCTTACCTCCCAACCGGCACCACCCCGCCGCTCAACTGCCGAACGAGGAAGCTCGATTTTTCCGATGGACCGAAAGTCATGGGCATCCTCAACACAACACCAGACTCATTCCACGACGGGGGAACACTCACCGGTCCCAACGGAAAGCTCGACCTCGGCCTTGCCCTCGAACGCTCCCGCATGATGCTCCGGCAGGGAGCGGACATCATCGACATCGGCGGCGAATCCTCCCGGCCCGGTGCCAGGGTAATCGGTACTGATGAAGAGATCCAGCGCACCGCACCACTCATCGAACTCCTCCGCAGCGAGAGTGATGCCCTTATCTCCATAGACACATACAAAGCGGCGGTGGCCGAGGCTGCATTGCTGGCCGGAGCCGATATCGTCAACGACATCTCCGGGTTCTCCTTCGACAGCGCAATGCCCTCCATATGCCGGCGCTTCGACGCGGCAGCGGTCCTCATGCACACGCCGGCAAGACCTGCGGACATGCAGTGGAGCACACGCATACCGGACAGCAGTGATGACATCACAGCCACCATCATGCACCATCTCGAAGAAGCCGTACGGCGCGCCGAATCGGCGGGGGTACAGGACATCATCATCGACCCCGGGTTCGGGTTCGGCAAAAGCGTGGAAGAAAACTTCAGGCTCCTCAGGCGGCTCGGGGAGTTCCGATCGACAAAGAGACCGGTTCTCGTGGGGCTCTCAAGGAAATCCTTCCTCGCTCATATTGCTGCGCCCGAGGGGGAGCTGGTAAGGCCCACAGCAGAAAGGTTCAGTGCAACCCTTGCCGCCGAAACCCTCGCCATCCTGAACGGTGCAGACATCATCCGGACCCACGATGCTGAGGCTGCAAAAACCTGCATCAGGGTAGTACAGGCAACGATGGGCATGAGGAAGTAGGCGGAGGCGCGGAGACCACCTTGCCTACTGTTTTTTTTCTTACCTTACAAGGAATTGCAGAGAAATCTGGAACACGGCCCCATGGCTGCCCCCGACTGAAAAAAGCACCGTCAGGATGTACCTCTCCAAAATTGAGATTTTCGGATTTAAAAGCTTCGCGCACCGCGTCAGGATAAGCTTTGACAAGGGACTGACGGCCATCGTCGGTCCGAACGGATGCGGCAAGACGAACGTGGTCGATGCCATCCGATGGGTACTCGGAGAGCAGAAATCATCTCTCCTTCGCTCGGCGAAGATGGAAAACATCATCTTCAACGGCTCAAGAAACCTCAAGCCCCTCAGTTTCACCGAGGTTTCCCTTACCATAGAAAACACCCGGAACGTGCTCCCGACGGAGTATACCGAGGTCACCGTCACCCGCAGGATCTACCGCAACGGTGAAAGCGACTTCCTTCTCAACCAGGTCCCCTGCCGCCTGAAAGACATCCTCGACCTTTTCACCGACACCGGCATGGGAAGCGATGCCTACTCGGTGATTGAGCTCAAGATGATTGAAGAGATCATCAGCAACAAAAGCGAAGAGCGCATGAAGCTCTTCGAAGAAGCTGCGGGCATAACCCGCTACAAACAGCGCCGCAAACAGACCTTCCGCCAGCTTGAAAGCGCGTCGCGCGACCTCTCCCGCGTCGATGATCTTCTCTCAGAAGTCGAAAAGAAAGTCCGCAGCCTGAAAATCCAGGTCCGCAAGGCAGAGAAACTCAAAGCGCTGAGAAATGAGCTGCGCGGACTCGATCTCGGGCTCTCATGGCGGAAAATGGGTGAACTGCAGGAAAAAGTAGCCCCCCTGGAGAGCAGGATACGTCAGGAAGAGATGCAGAACCATGAACTGGCTGCCAGAATGGCCCGCGAAGACAGCGCCATTCAGGAGGCGGAAGTTCGGCAGCTTCAGGAAGAAGAGGAGCTTTCGGACAACCAGAAGAGACTGAACGCATGCAACGAAGCGGTGCACGAACTTGAAAAGCGCATCCTCCAGCAGACCGAACAGGAGAAAAAGCTCACCGCCGACATCCAGCGCGTCACCACCCTCACCGCCGAAAAGGCCCGGCAGATTAACGCTGAAGACGCCCTCTCCGAAGAGCTCGAAGCCCGGAGGCCCGGAACCGAACAGAAATGCAGCGAACTCGAAGAGCGCTATAACGCCCTTGCCCGGGAGCACGACCAGCTGAACGCCACGCTCCGCATGCAGCGCGACAGCCTCGCCCTTGAACGTTCAGCAAGCGCAGAACAGCAGAAAGAGGCCAACCGCCTCGCCATGCTGCGCCAGTCGCTTGAAGCCAGAAAGGAACACCTCCAGAGCACGCTTGGGCGCCTGGCGGCAAGAAAGCGGACAGCAGAGGAAAAACTCGAAGCCGCCCGCCCACTCGGCCTGAAACTCCAGGAGGAACTCGGCACCACGAAAGAGCGGCTCGAACAGGCAAAAAAGGAGGAGGCCGCACAACGGGAGCAACGGGAGAAAAGCCGCACTGCACTTGAGTCCCTCAAGGACGAGATCCTTTCGCTGCGCTCAGCCGAGGGCAGGCTGCAAAACAGTATTCTTCTGGCCAACTCGGTACTCGACAGCTTTGAGGGCATGCCGGAGGGGATCGGATTTCTGGAAAAGCAGAAAGAGGGCAGACCCGGAATGGGGTGCATGACGGACCTCATCTCGCTTGAAGAGGAACACCGCAGGGCGATGAACGCCGCCCTTGGCGAAGGCATGAACTACTATGTCTCCCGCACGCTGGACGAAGCCCGCAATGGAGCCGCTGCGCTCCGCCGGGCAGGAAGGGGCAAGGTGCACTTCCTCGTGCTCGACATGTTCAAAGCCTCACCACCAAGGCCTCGGAACATCGAAGGAGCACGCCCAGCCCTCGACCTCCTCAGTGCTCCCGAGGAGCTGCAGCCGGCACTTACAGCCATGCTCTCCGACTGCTACGTCGTCGACACCCTCGACGAAGCAGAGGCCCTCGCATTCAAACACCCCGACATAACCCTCGTCACCCGCGAAGGCGAAAAGTTTTCCGCCCGGGGAACCCTTCTCGGCGGCAGCCCCAAAGCGAGCGAAGGGTTGCGGCTCGGCAAGAAAACAGAACGGGACCGCCTCCAGAAAGAGCTCGCCATCCTGCAGCAGTCTATCGGCAAAGAGGAGGAACGGAAACGGGAGCTCGAAAGACAACTGCATGAGCTGCAGGGCGATGACTTACGCCGCAGCATCTCGCAACTTGAATCCTCAGCGTCCGCCATTGAGCGCCAGATCGCCCGCCATGAAGCCGAAGGAAACTCCCTCAGGCAGGAACTCGCCGGAGCGGACACTGAAGCCCGCTCAACAGAGGAGGCCGAAGCCCAGACCGACCGATCACTGAAGGAACTCATTCCCGCGCTCGAACAAGGGGAATCCGGCACCCTGCGCATCCGGGAAACCATACAGGCCATGCAGGCTGAACTTACCCGGCTCGAGGAACGGCACCATGAGATGGGCCGCGAAGTACAGGCCAGCCAGAGCAGCTGGCGCGATGCCCTTCTGGAACTTGAAAAGCTCCGGATAAACATTGAAGGATGCCGCAAAAACCGCACCGTCCTCAAGAAGGAAACTGCACGGCTCGAGGAAGAGGAGCAGGTAGCCCGCGAGGCCCTAAAGGGGGGCGGCGGAATCCTCCAGGAACTGCAGAAAGATCTTGAAACCCTCATGCTCCGCGCCGCAACGGAGCAGAAAACCCTCAATGAACGCGAGTCGGCCTATCGCCAGGAACAGGTCCGCCATCTGGATGCACGCACGGAGCTGCGGGAAATGAACCGCAAGCTCGAGGTCGGACGGCAGCTGCAGGGAGCCCTTCAGGAGGAGCGGGCCGCAATCAACCGTGCCCTCGACCACCTTTATACTGAAGTGCGCCTGAAGTACGGCTGCGACCTTGCCACCATGGACAGTCCCCCGATGGAGGGCACCGAAGATCCTGAAGCAGCGGAGAGGAGGCTTGAAGAGCTTGAAAAACAGCGGGAGCAGTTCGGGGCTGTCAACGAACTGGCACTGGAGGAGTACGACACGGAAAAAGAGCGGTTCCTGTTTCTCACTGAACAGAAAAATGACCTCAGCACGGCTGAAACCCAGCTGCGAGAAACCATTGAGGAGATCAACCGCACCGCACTCCTGAAGTTCAATGAGACCTTCCGTGCAGTCCGAAAAAACTTCACCGCCATCTTCCAGGAACTCTTCGATCCACAGGACGAAGCCGACCTCATCATCCACACTGGTGAAGACCCGCTTGAAGCTCACATTGAAATCGTCGCCAAGCCGAAGGGCAAGAAACCACTCTCCATCGAGCAGCTGAGCGGAGGAGAGAAGGCGCTGACAGCCTTATCGCTCCTCTTCTCCATCTACCTTGTCAAGCCGAGCCCGTTCTGTATCCTTGACGAAGTCGATGCACCTCTCGACGATGGAAACGTCGGAAGGTTCACGAAGCTCCTGAAAAAATTTGAGAATAACACCCAATTTATTATTGTTACGCACAACAAGAACACCATGGCATCATGCCAGGCGCTCTATGGCGTCACAATGGAGGAGGAAGGCGTATCGAAACTGATACCGGTCCGACTCGAAAAAATCAGGCACTGAAAGGGTGCCGAAGCGCATACATGCCCAGAAAACTTGTGTTGTTTGACATAGACGGAACGCTGCTCAATGTCGGCCCCGTCAACCGCCGGGTCATCCAGGATGCACTTCTGGAAGTCTATGGAACCGAAGGAACCGCCGCCACACACAGCTTCGCCGGCAGGATGGACAACATCATCATCCATGAGGTCCTCGAAGACACGGGACTAACCCGAACCGAGATCGAGGCGAAGTTCGAACGTGCCAAACAGACCTACATCGACCTGTTCAGAAAACGCGCCACCAAGGAAGACATCACCCTCACGCTCGGCATCCGCACCCTTCTTGAAAGGCTGCAGACGCATTCCGGCATCATCGTAGGACTCCTTACCGGCAACTTCGAAGCCTCCGGCCGCCACAAGCTCCAGATTCCCGGCATCAACCATTTCTTCCCCTTCGGTGCTTTTGCCGATGACGCCCGCCACCGCAACGACCTGCCCGCCGTAGCGGTTGAGAAAGCCTGGCGCATCACCGGAAAGCGCTTCACGGGGCAGGACGTCGTCGTCATCGGCGACACTGAACATGATATCAACTGCGCCAGAGCCCACAACGCCCGCAGCGTTGCCGTGGCAACCGGCACTTACTCCCTCGACCGGCTCAGGGGACACCATCCGGACGTCCTTCTGGAAAACTTAAACCAGCCGGATGTTGTTATACGGGAGATACTTCGATCACCAACCATTTAACTGCTCTTTTATGAAGACGTACCGTAGACAGATCCGTGAAAAGATCCTGCAGGCGCTCTATACTCTGGAACTCCGTGAAACGGACATCGAATCTGCAGCGGGATGGCTCCTGACCCCTGAGATACTGGGGGACCCCAACGCCATGAAGTTCTTCAACCTTCTGCTCAAGAGCATCAAGGACAATCGTGAGGAGATCGACCGATACATCGCGGCGCATACATTCAACTGGGACATGAGCCGCATCGCCATCATCGATAAAAACATCCTTCGCATGGCACTTGCCGAGCTCCTCTACTGTGAAGACATTCCACCGAAGGTCTCCATCAACGAAGCCATTGAGATAGCCAAGAAATTCAACAGTACCGACAAGAGCAGCAAGTTCGTGAACGGAATCCTCGACGCAATCTTCAACGAACTGAAAACAGAGGGAAAGATCAAGAAGAACGGCCGGGGCCTGATCAATCACTCTCCGGCAAAGGTTCAGAAAACCGAACCGGAAAAATAAGCCCGGAAGAGCCCATGCCCATCGGCAGCCATCTCACCGAAGACCACCGGATCATCGCCATTGGCGACATACACGGTTGCATTCAGACGTTGAAAGGGCTTCTTTATTCAATCGGTCTCCGGCCTGAAGACCAGCTGGTGTTCCTTGGCGATATCATCGACCGCGGTCCCTCATCAAGGGAGACTGTCGAGCACATCCTCGAGCTGCAGGACACGTTCAGCTGCCACTTCATAGCAGGCAACCATGAGCTCATGCTGCTTGAGGCCCTTGATACAGGCAGGCCAGATGCATGGATCAGGAACGGCGGCATGGAAACCATCGATTCCTATGGAGGCATCCCTCCGACGGAGCTGCCAAAACCCCATCTGGATCTCTTCAGGAAGTGCAAGCCCTATATGGAGACCGAGCACTGGTTTTTCGCCCACGGCGGTCTTGACCCCGATATCAGCATAGAAAACGGCATTCGCCTCCAGTCTCCGGAAGATTTCAGCTGGCAACGCGCGCACATGCGGCGGGAATACCTGGAACGGAACCAGTACCTTTGGGAAAAAACCCTCATCTGCGGCCATACGCCGGTATCAGTCCCCGTCATGCTTGAGCGGCTTATCGCCATCGACACCGGCTGCGTGCATCGCGAGCGGCCGCATCTCGGAACCCTCAGCGCCGTCATCCTCCCGGAACGGCGCATCGTCCAGCAGAAAAACATTGAGCCATACCCGTAACCCTCCAGCTTCATGAGCCTGACAGCGAAACAGAAAATCGAGTTCCTCCGTGAAGTGCTCGGAGCCCGATACCCCGACCCGAAAAGCGAACTGGTGTTCAGCTCCCCGTTCCAGCTCCTCATCGCCACAATCCTGGCTGCCCAGTCGACCGACCGGCAGGTCAACATCATCACCAAGGAACTTTTCAAGGCGGCCCCCGATGCTGAAAGCATGTCGGGCCTCGAGCTGGAAACCGTGACCGGGTATGTCCGCACCATCAACTATTTCAACAACAAGGCCAAAAACATCCTGGCCGCAAGCAGGATACTCGATAAAGAGTACAACGGGAGGGTGCCCGAAACACGAGAGGAACTGGAACGGTTGCCGGGCGTCGGGCGCAAGACCGCAAATGTGGTACTGGCCGCAGCCTTCCACCAGCCGGTCATGCCTGTCGACACCCATGTCCACCGCGTATCGAACCGCATCGGCCTCTGCCGCACTGAAAATGTAGAAGAGACCGAAGCCGCCCTGATGAAAATCATCCCCGAGGAGTGGATTGTCGACTTCCACCACTACCTGCTCCTGCACGGCCGCTACACCTGCAAGGCCAAAAAGCCGGCCTGCACCGGCTGTCCGGTCCGTGACATCTGCGCCTACCCGGAAAAGCAGTAAAAAGAAAAGCGCATGGTTCACACCCCTTAGGGGAAACCATGCGCATATGCATCCATCCTGCCCCTGCTTTCGAAAAATGAGTCTTACAGGAGCTCTATTTTTTTGTCCACAGCATAGAGCCACTCGCCTTCAGGGCGCTTGCGGTTGCCGGCCCAGAGCTCGAGGGTGACCCCTTTGGTGGACGGAATGGGAGAGGTGAAGATTTCAACCTGGTAGATGAACTCATCGAGCAGGTCCGCCCATGCCTGTTTAAGGTCCCCTCCGCTGTATGCGCCGCAGGGCTGAATGCCATCGGGACCGGACTGGAAATAGTCGGTAAGGTACACGAAGCTGTCGGGCATCAGGAACCCGCCGCGGAAAGTGCCGCGGGAGCGCTTCATGCCGGGCAGTTCAACCCAGAACTCAAGAAGTGACTCACTGTCGAGCGTCCTGTCGGCAACGAACCGGTCTACAAGCTGATGGATGGTCCCTGCGATGAGTTCACGGTTCAGGGCGCTGAGTTCGTGCATGGCGAAGTTCGGCGTATGGTCTTGCATGGCGGAAGAAAGAGGTTTTGCGGTTCGGCGGAAGAAGGCGATACTCTTTGAAATATACACCTATTTCGGACCTGTCCCAACCTGCGGATCCCGAAAGAGCCCGCGGCGCATGCCGCGAACTGCATTGGCCACCCAGATGGCGTCAGCCTCCATGAGGTCCCGGAGGGTCAGGCTCCGTTCCCGGAGGTCGGGGCGGGTGCGCAGCATGTAGGCGCGGAAAACTCCGTCGAGAATACCTGCACTGAGAGGAGGAGTAAAGAGGTGTGCCCCTTTCCTTATGAACACCGTGCTCACTGCCCCCTCGGCCACTTCCCCGCGCTCGTTGAGGAACAGCACTTCGTCGAACCCCTCCTCAATGGCAAGCCGGTACCGACGGTCATAGAACTCCCGGAGGGTGGTTTTGTGGCGAAGAACCGGGTTCATGGAGTCAACCCGCTCTTCAGCAAGAGCAAGCCGTAGCGGCAGTGCCCCCTCATGCGGTGAGACCGGCACGGCAGCTGCGGAAATCCCTCCCGTCGGTGAAAGGTCGAGGCGGACCTTGAAGCGGGGTCCCGTAAGAAGCAGCTCCCGCTCAAGCCGCCGCAACTCTTTTTGTGCATCGTCCTCGCTGAAGGGAATCCCGAAAACGACGGCAGAATCGCCAAGACGCCGGAAATGCTCGTTCAGCCAGACATACTGCCCATTCCAGAGGATGCTCTCGAAAAGCCCGATCGATGCAATGGGGGAAGCCCCGATAAGGGCAGCCTTCAGGCGGCACTCCTCCAGCTCCCCGAGCGGCTTCGAGTCCCAGACAATCCCTCCGCCAGAACCGTATACACCGGCGCCGTCACTAAGTTCCGCAGTCCTTATGGCGACGCTGAACACCATCTTGCGCTCGGGTGAGATCCAGCCGATCGTGCCGGTATAGGCACCCCTCGGCGATTCCTCAAGCTGCCCGATCAGCTGCATCGCACTCACCTTCGGTGCTCCGGTGACGGATCCGCAGGGATAGAGTGCACGGAAGATGTCATAAAGACCGGTCCCGGGGCTCAGCTTTCCGCCGATGCGGGAAACCATCTGGTGCAGGGTCGGCCAGGTTTGCGTTGCAAAAAGTTCATGAACCTCGACCGAGCCCGGCCGGCAGATCCTGCCAAGATCGTTTCGAAGGAGATCTACGATCATGAGATTCTCGGCCCGGTCCTTACCTGAAGCGGCAAGAGCGCTGCAGAGTGAGCGGTCCTCACGGGGTGAATCGCCTCGGGGTGCAGTCCCCTTCATCGGCATTGTGTCGATTACAGAGCCTCTCGTGCGGAAAAACAGTTCCGGGGAAAAGGAAAGGATGCTCCGGCCGGCGGCATTGATGCATGCGCTGTAGGATGAAGGCTGCCGCATACGTAGCCGGCTGTATAGGGCAGCGTCTGAAAGGTCGGTGCGGAACCGGTAGCGGCCGGTGAAGTTGACCTGATAGACGTTGCCGGCGGCGATTTCCCGGCGGATGGCCTCGATTTTTTCCTGATACGCCCTGTCCCTGAAGCTGAAGGAGAGATCGTAGGGCGTAGGGTCCGGGACACATGGATGATCGAAAGAAGCCGAAGGATGGAGGGGATCATGGGACGCCATCAGAGCCTCTGCCTCTTCAGGCGTGAATCGTTCCGGCGGGCCATACACCCCGAACCAGCCGATAGGCTTCCCGTCGTTGCGTCCGGCGGCATCATGGAAGCAGTCCGGTTCAAACCCCAGCCCCGCCTCGTAGTCCAGCCACCCGGCAAGATAGTATCCTCGCCCTAGCCACTCCTCCAGTTCGGCAAAAAAACGATGGAGCCCGTCTGGTTGAAGGAGTACGACCTCCGCCACCGGATCCCTGAAGCAGATGGCAAGGCATCCCTCATCCTGACAGAATGCCGATTCAAGCCAGATCGAACCCTCCTGCCAGCCGCTACCGGCCATTTCAGACCCGCTCGATCTGGATGGGCCGCAGAAGCACCGTTTCCAGCCAGGACTTCAGCTGATCGGCTGCCCATATTTCAATATCGGGATCGAACCGCGTTGTAAGGCGCAGCACCAGGCGGGAGCCTTCATCAATGGCCTCAAGCGATTCGACGTTCCGCCGGTGCCCCCGTTCAAGGCCGTTGGCAATCCGGAGGATCCCAGACAAAACGTCCACCGCAGCGCGGTGTTTTGCCTTGAGGGAGGCATATCCGGGGTGCTTGTCCGAAGGAGGAGATTTGCGGTGGTAACGGGCGACGTTTGCAATGACGGCGGTTTCGGAAGGAGAGAATCCGCGGAGTTCACCGTTGAGTATGATGTACTGCGAATGCTTGTGGTGTGAGGAAATGGAAATGAAGGTCCCGATGTTGTGCAGGAGTGCTGCATATTCGAGCAGCTCGCGGTAATGGCCGTCGAGTCCATGGAGCGAGGCGAGACCGTCGAACATCTGCAGGCTGATGCGGGCGACCTGCTCCGAATGCGCCTGGTTCCAGCCACATCGGAATCCGAGTTCTCTGGCGCTTTCCATGCGGATATCAAGCTCGGGGTCAGGGCAGCGGCGGGGACTGGAAAGCGGACACTGCTGCAGATAGTGCAGCACCATCCCTTCGCGGAGCGAGGAGTCCGATACCACGATTTCCTGCAGGTTGAAGAGCCGGAAAATCATGTTGACGAGAATGAGCCCGGGGACGATGAGGTCCACACGCTTCTCGTCAAGACCTGTCATCTTCCGCCGCTCAACGGAGCCAAGCGGGATCACCGCCCGGTAAAGCGATTCGAACTCGGCACGGGTGAAGGAACTGCTGTTGAGCGACCCCTCGCCATCAACGCCGTTCATGGACTGGATCATGCGGGCGATGTTCTCTGCTGTACCCGAAGATGCGATGGCACGATCGACCCCGATAGCCTCGGCAGCCTCAAGCGCAGAGACCATCTCTGCTCCAAAAAACTGTTCAAGCAGCTTGATTTCACGTGCAGTGACGGGGTCGTGGCCGATGAAGCGTTCGAGCATTCGGGCTACGCCTATCTTGCGGCTCTCAAGCAGCCGTACACCCTGTTTGTTGGCGATGATGAACTCGACCGATCCGCCTCCGATGTCGAACAGAAGATCGTAGCGGTCGCGCAGTGCGACGGCGTTACGCACCCCGTAGTAGATGAATTCAGCCTCTTCAAGGCCGGAGATAACCTTTACTTTAAGACCTGTTTCGTCGCGGACCCGCTGGAGGAAATCCTGCTGGTTTTTGGCCTCGCGTATGGCGCTTGTGGCAAAGGCAAGGATGTTTTCACGCTCCACGCCCTGCTGGGCGGCAAGGACAAGGAAATTCTTCAGTGCGGCGATGCCATCACGCATGGAACCCTCATCAAGCATTTTCGTTGAAATGCTTCCACGGCCTATGCAGATCATGTCCTTCACCCGGTCGATTTCAACAATCCCCTTTCCGGGACTGTCCTCGACAATGACCATGTGGAAAGAGTTCGTACCCAGGTCGATGGCAGCAACCCTCATGGCGTCGTCCGGCATACTGGTACTAAGGATAGGGATTCAGTGAAGCGTGCTTTTGCCCTCGGGGAAGGCATGCCTGCAAGGTACTGAATTTTAACAAAAAAGACGGGCGGGAGAGTTGGAAATTTCGATGTATATTCCGCCTCAGTCCCCCTTTCCGCTGTGGGTGGAAAGCACCGTTTTCATGAGCCATTGAACCTCCCGTTTCAAATGGAACACAACGACCGCCTGGGCCTGCGCTATGAAGTCGCCCGGAAAGCCATCCATCTGTCATCGCTGGCGATCGCAGTCATCTACTGCCATATCACGCGCGAGCTGGCGCTTATGCTCCTTGTCCCCCTGTTTCTTGGATTCTTCGCCGTCGACCTCCTGAAAAACTTCAAAGGCCCGGTGGCCGACTGGTACCACGGGACGTTCGGCTATATGCTCCGCGAGCATGAACTTGAAGGTGAGAAACCCCACATGAACGGAGCAACCTGCATCACTCTCTCGGCCCTCATCCTCGTCATCTTCTTTCCTAAAATCATCGCCATCACCGCATTTTCAATGGTGGCCGTATCCGACACCATGGCCGCCCTCGTCGGAAAAACCCTCGGCCGGCACCGCTTCGGACACAAAAGCCTTGAAGGAAGCGGCGCGTTTTTCCTCTCAGCACTCGGCATCGTCGCCGTCGTCCCCAACATTGACCCGCTGGCAGGTGTCCTGATGGCCTTAGTCGGAACAGTTGCCGAAGCGTTTGTTTTCCGCATTGCCGGTTTCAGGATCGATGACAACCTGAGCATTCCGATTGCTGCCGCTGCGGCAGGCATGCTCTACTACACCATCTTCATCCCCGAAGCAATCGAGATCCTCTCCATCTGCCGATAGACGGACTAAGCACCCATGCAGACCTGCATCACCGATTCAGCCGAGGAAGCAGCCAGAATCCTCAACGCCGGAAAGATCGTCGCGTTCCCCACTGAAACCGTTTACGGGCTCGGAGCCGGCATCGATTTTCCTGAAGCGGTTGAAGGGTTATTCCGGGCAAAAGGCCGACCCTCCGACAACCCGCTCATCGTACACGTCAGCAGTGTCGAACAGGTGGAGATGGCAGCAGCCAGGGTCACAACGGACGCACGGCGACTGATGGAGGGTTTCTTCCCCGGGCCGCTCACCATCGTCTTCCCTAAAAGCCCGAGGGTGCGCCATTCGGTCACGGCAGGGCTCGAGACCGTCGGAATCCGCTGCCCCCGCCATCCCGTAGCCCGCCTGTTCCTCTCCCGCTGCTGCTGCCCTGTCGCAGCGCCTTCAGCAAACCGCTCGGGCCGCCCCAGCGCAACCACATGGGAAGCTGTCAGGGAAGACCTCGACGGCCGCATCGACGCCATCCTCAAGGGGGAACCGAGCCGGATTGGCCTTGAATCGACCATAGTAGACTGCACCGGCCCTCACCCCGTCATGCTGAGAGCCGGAGCTGTCAGCCTGGAAGAACTGCAGAGCATCGTGGCGTCAACCACCGCCGCCCGCCCGTTGGAAGAGGGAGAAACCCCGAAAAGCCCGGGACTGAAATACCCCCACTACGCACCGGAAGCCGAAATCATCCCGATCGAGAAAGGAGATATGCCCTCTCCAGAAGGACGCGCTGCATATATCGGAACCGCGCCGCCACCGAGAGGCATGGCATTCGTCGAGCAGTGCATTGACCTTGAAACATACGCACGGAGCCTCTTCCACTTCTTCAGGGAGTGCGACCGCCGGGCAATAAGCACCATCTACTGCGAACTGCCCCCGACGGCCGGCATCGGCCGCGCCCTTCTTGACCGCATCAAGCGCGCAGCAGGGCACAAGTAATCAGAACGTCCACAGGCAACCGACATGCAGCGAAGCCGGAGAGTCCGTACTGCGCAGGTCGGAACCGCTGCTGTAAACATCCCTGTCGGTATACGTCGTAACCTCATAGCGAGCCGCAAGATTCAGGTTCGCTTCAGCTCTCCAGGCAGCAAGGAAAAACATCGATTTTCCCCGTCCGTTGTATGCTCCGAGGTCGAACTGCATCGGAAGACCATCCTCATATGCATAGATCTGCGCGTCGGAGCTGTCGGTATTGAACACGGTTCCGCGCCACTTCAGGCTGAGCCTTCCGGTGGCATAGTTCAGCTGTTCATAGACCAGCCAACCGTTGTAGGAACTGGGGGCTGCATAGTACTCCTTCGAAACCCGCTTGAGTTCGCCGCGGGTACGGGTACTGAACCCTTTCAGCACTTTCAGGTCGCAATCAAGCCGGATCCTGTCCGTCACGACTGGCAGCGGGGCATAGCCAGCGACACAGTCCTCCCCACCAGTGGCACACTGTGCAGATGACGCCTCCTCCTTCTCTTTGTGCTGCAGCTGCATCGTCCATGTGAGGGTTGGTGAAGCCTTCCACACCGTAAACAAACGCATATCCTGCCCCTCCGAAGGGTAGGGATAGTATGCGGGACTCAGAAGCGGAAAACGAAACCAGTCGAAGTACGCACCAACCTGTACCCGCCGGCTCAGTTTCGCATCGATGCCGACATAATAACCCTCTTCGTTCATCGCATTGTCAGCCCGTTCGGCAAACGCCCCGGCAAAAGGAGAATAATAGCGGTCCCCGTAGTTGCGCACTGCCGCTACCGCACTCACCCCGTGCAGCGGCTCGTATGATACGCCGCCGATCCATGAAGCCGCTTCGGGCTTTTGGGAAAAGGCCGCTTCCATGAACATCCCGAACTTTCCGGACGCAAGAGCGGCCTCAAGACCCACGAGATCGCCTGAAGAGGCTTCGTCAGGAGAAAAACCGGCGTCAACCAGCGACTCCAGCGGCTCGGAATACCGGTAGTGGACCATGCTTGCACCAATCCGCCCGTTCACTCCGGGAGCGCTGAAGTTCCATAAAAGGTTGGCGCCAGAAGCCTCCTCCCGCACCCCGTCCTGACGGGAAATCTCCAGTTCCGTGCGATGGTAGCCCGACTCGTCAAAACTGGTGATGAGCTCAAGATCACTGACTCTTCCATCCACGCGGTTGGAGGCGGTGAACGCCGTAACCTCGAAATCACCGGGCCGAAGGGTTGCCGCCGCACCCTGCAGGAACCCGTACTCGGCGCTCGAACTATAGGGCGAAAGTCGCCGGGAATGCAGCCGCACGCTTCCGGCAGGATCGGAGCCTTTTGAAAAATACCGGTTCTGGCCCATCAGAAGTCCTTCACCGAAATTGAGGGTGTAGTTGCCGACAACGGCGCTTTTGACGATGCCGATGTCGTAAGCATTGAGGCTGAAGGAGGTGAAGTCGTCAAGGTCCGGCTCCCCCACGTCCTTTTCCTGAACCACGCTAGCCTTCAGGTGCGGGATGGCAAGCTGAAAGCGATTGTAGAGTTTATAATTGTCGCCCTCATAATCACCGATCGTGATGCCCTGCCGCTCGGGCATTTCAGTATAGTAGCGACTGTAGAAGGATCCTTCGATCTGGTCGCGGAGAGCCTCCCGACGCAGCATGAGGTCCTTTTCAAAGACAATGTAGGGGATCATCCGCGCGGCCTTCTCCCTGCCGACGAGGGCAGCGAGGTCCGATTCGTTGCGGATGGGAGTCCTGCGGCGAGCGGAGAGAATAGTCTGGGCGTCGGTGTTCGTCAGCCAGGGCAGCTGGAGCAGGTCTTCGGCTGTAGCTTCATTCAGCGGGATCTTCTGCCGTTTAAGATCGGCAAGGTCTTCAAGGAGGGGTTCAAGGTTGCCCTCTGGTTCGAGGGCACCGAAGACGGACTCAAGCTCGTCCGAATCAGCGGCTTCGGCTGCCTCAGGCGGCCGGGCCAGAAGCACGATGAAAAGATAGCCGGCCATCACCCGCATGGCGTGACCGTTTTCCCTGTTGTGAAAAAGTCTCATTGCCATGGGGGTTAGTCCTGCGTGAAAAAAATCAGGAACTTCCGGCTAACAGCCGGAGCTGCTGCACCTCGGTACGCGTAAGATGGCGCCACTGGCCCCGGCGGAGATCACCGGCTGTAAGGCCTGCATAAGCTGCCCTGTCAAGCCGTGTCACTTCAAACCCCAGTGTCTTAAACATCCTGCGAACCTGATGGTTCTTTCCTTCGTGTATGCTGATCCAGACCTGTGAGCCGTCTCCCATAATCTTGGCCTGGCAAGGACTTACCTTCTCCCCGGTGTCTGATAGGCGCATGCCGCCCGTGAGGAGAGGAAGGGACGCCTGCGGGAACGGAGCGTCCAATACAGCAATGTACTCTTTTTTCACATTTGAAGAAGGATGCATCAGTTTATTTGCCAGCATCCCGTCATTGGTGAGGAGAAGCACGCCGGTGGTTTTGCGGTCAAGACGACCGACCGGATAGACCCGTTCATTGACATCAATGAAATCGAGCACCATCTCACGGTTCCGCTCATCACTGCTGGTGGTGATGACATTGCGGGGCTTGTTGAAGAGGATGTATATCTTCCGGCCCTCAGGCTGGGCGAATTTCGATCCGTCGACAATCACCTCATCCTTTCCCGGCACCACCTTCACGCCGGGCTCAGTGGCCAGAACGCCGTTGATGGTGACCCGACCCTCGAGAACCATCTGGTCGGCGGCCCTGCGCGAGGCTATCCCGCACATGGCCAGATACCGGTTGATCCTTACCGCCTCATTCTGTTTCTTCTCCACGCTGTTCCCCATCGATTGTTTCCTGTGCTCCGCCGTCAAAGGGTTCCCCTCCGCTGTCCGGCTGTGATAGATATTCCTGTTCCTCGTGCTCGCGGAGGATCTCCTGGATCTCGCGAAGTTTCGGCAGGTCTTTGAGTGATGAAAGATGGAACAGGTCGAGGAACTCTTTCGTGGTTCCATACTGCAGGGGCTTGCCGGGGGAATCGGCACGACCCCGCACTTCGATAAGCTCGCGCTCCAGAAGCCGGTCAATGGCATAATCGGGGCTCACCCCGCGGATCTCCTGGATTGACCCCTTGGTCACCGGCTGGTGGTATGCGATGACGGAAAGCACCTCCAGGATGGAACGTGATAGACGGCGCCGGATTTTTGGCGACTCCAGCTTCCGCAGGAGTTCTGCGTACTCGTCCCTCGAAAGGAACCGGTAGCCGCCGGCAAGCCGGTGGATATGGAACGTCCGCCCCGTCTCCAGATACTCGGCGTTCAGCCGCTCAATGATCTCCTGCAGCTCGCCCGAGTCAAGGGAGGTACCGGTCACCTGCCGTATGGTCTGGAGGGTCACCGCCTCCTCGGAAGCGAAGATCACCGCTTCGATCTCTTGGTGCAATGCACGTTCCTGCATCTCTTTCGGGGAAGCTTCGGTTGGCAGAACGACGGCTGCGCCGCCCAACGGCGGTACTACCTTTTGCGGGCCGTCGAAAAGTTGTGGTCGAGGCAGATACCCTCTTCGAAATTGTACCAGAGTTCCTGGCAGGGGAAATTGCACTCGTAAAAGGCTTTTCCGATAATGACCGAATCGACTCCGCAGTACTGCAGACCGGCAAGACGCCGGAGATCCTCGGAACTGGTCACGCCGCCCGAGGCGGTCACCTTCATGCCCGCCAGTTCGGCAAAGCGCCTGGTGGTCTCATAGCCGACACCCTGGAGCATGCCGTCGCGCGTAATGTCTGTGTAGATGATTCGCTCGATGCCCATATCCTTCATCCTCTGGGCCAGCTCGAAGTCCTTCAGGTGGGCGCTCTCGGTCCACCCCTTTATCTTCGGCACGCCGTTGACGGCATCGATGCCGACGACGATCTTCGATGCGCGCCAGGTTTTCATGAGGTCGCCAACGAGTTCAGGGTTCGTCACGGCAGCCGAGCCGATGACCACCCGCCCGACTCCCATGTCGAGGTATCGCTTCACATCGTCTGCCGAACGGATGCCGCCGCCGACCTGTACGGGAATGTCGAGTTCTTCGACAATCTGGCGGATCCTTTCAAAATTGACCATCTCTCCTGTCAGGGCGGCGTCAAGATCGACGATATGGAGCATCTTGGCGTTCTGCTTGCGCCATATGATGGCCATGTCAAGGGGATTGTCAAGGTAGATCTTCTGCTGACTGAAATCGCCTCTCGTCAGCCTGACGCACTTTCCGTCCTTTATGTCTATAGCGGGAATAATCAGCATGGCGGGTCGCAGCAATACATAGGTTAAAAGGGGATGCAGATCCTAGCACTCCGCGAAATTCCGAAGCACCTGCAAACCAGCTTCGGAGCTCTTTTCGGGGTGAAACTGCACCGCAAAAATACCATTTTTTTCAATGGCGGAACAAAAGTTTTTTCCCGCGAACCAGGTCGTCGAGGCCATGCTGGAGGCCTCCAGAGGATCGCAGTAGTACGAGTGTACGAAATAGAAGAAAGAGTGGTCCTCAATGCCCCGGAAAAGGACGCTATCCTTCTGGAGGTCGATGGAGTTCCAACCGATCTGGGGAATCTTGTCTGTATCGCTCTTGAAATGCCGGACACTGCCCGGAATGAGTCCGAGGCCGCGGTGCGAACCCATCTCTTCGCTTTCGGAAAGCATCAGCTGCATGCCGAGGCAGATGCCGAAAAGGTGGCCGCCTTTATCGACATGCTCGGAAAGTGCGTCAGTGAACCCGAGGTGGTCGAGCGCCTCGATGGCCTGGCCAAACGCGCCGACACCCGGAAGCACGACCTTTCTGCAGCCAGCCATTTTGGCGGGATCGCTGCTGACGGTTGCCGGAATGCCGAGATAATCGAAGGCCTTCTGCACCGAACGGAGGTTTCCGGCGCCGTAATCAGCTATAAACACCATGTGCACGCAATCCCCGGGAAGGGCGGCCAGAGCCGCTGTCCAACCCCATTTTTTAATTCAATTTTTAATCCGTATTATGTTAGCTTTTGCGCCCCGCCAAAAAAAAGTACCGGACTCCATAAACCCATACGAAACCGACGAACCAATGTATAGAATTGTTTCCTCAATTTTCTTAGCTGAAAATATCAAAAAATTGGAAATTGAGGCGCCGAGGATCGCCAAAAAGAGAAAAGCCGGCCAGTTTATCATGTTGCGCGTCACTTCGCATGGAGAAAGGGTGCCCTTGACCATTGCCGGCTCCGACCCTGAAAAGGGAACCATCACCCTCATCGTCCAGGGAATGGGGAAATCCACCAGGGAACTCAACGCCCTGGAGGCAGGAAACTCGATAGCAGACGTCGTCGGACCCCTCGGCACCCCCTCCCACATTGAGAACTTCGGCACAGCAGTCAGCATCGGAGGAGGTGTGGGCACGGCCATCGCCTACCCGACCGCAGTCGCCCTCAAAGAGGCGGGAAACCACGTCATCACCATCAACGGTGCCCGTTCGAAAGAGCTCGTCATCCTTGAAAAGGAAATGAACGAGGTCTCCGACGAAGCCTATATCACTACCGATGACGGCTCGTACGGTTTCCACGGCTTCGTCACCCAGAAACTGCAGGAACTCATCGACTCAGGCCGCAAGATCGATTACGTGCTCGCCATCGGACCCATTCCGATGATGAAGGCCATCGCCGAAGTCACCCGTCCCTACGGCATAAAGACCGTCGTCAGCCTCAACCCCATCATGGTCGACGGCACCGGCATGTGCGGCGGCTGCAGGGTCACGGTAAAGGATGAGATCAAGTTTGCCTGCGTCGACGGACCGGAGTTCGATGCCCACGAGGTCGACTTCACCAACCTCGCCGACCGCAACAGGATCTACCTCTCTGAAGAGAAAGAGTCGGCTGAAGGCACAAGCCACCGTTGCCACCTGCACATGGATAAGTAAAGCGGCGACGAGAAGAGAAGGGTACTCTGCACAATCATTTTCCAACTGAACACAACCATGGACGCACAACATATCACGAATAAAGAACGCCTGGCCATTCCCCGCCAGCCGATGCCGGCGCAGGATCCAGAAGTCCGCAACAAAAACTTCCGCGAAGTCAACCTCGGCTACACCCCTGAACTTGCCCGGCAGGAAGCGCTCCGCTGCATCCAGTGCAAGGACCCCATCTGCATCCAGGGATGCCCTGTGAACATCAAGATCGATGAATTCATCAAGCTGGTCGCCGAGGGCGACTTCCTTGGAGCTGCCAGAAAGGTAAAGGAAGACAACGTCCTTCCCGCCGTCTGCGGCAGGGTCTGCCCGCAGGAAGACCAGTGCGAAAAGGCCTGCGTCATCGGCAAGAAACACGCGCCTGTCGCCATCGGCAACCTTGAGCGCTTCGTCGCCGACTGGGAACGCGAACACGGTGAGCCGGATCTTCCGGCCATCAAGGCTGCGACAGGCAAGAAAGTCGCCGTCATCGGCAGCGGCCCGGCAGGACTATCCTGCGCCAATGACCTGATCCGCCAGGGGCACAGGGTGGTGGTGTTCGAAGCGCTCCATGAGCTCGGCGGCGTGCTCATGTACGGCGTCCCTGAGTTCCGCCTTCCCAAAGAAATCGTGAAAACGGAAATTGAGGGGCTCAAGAAAATGGGCGTGGAATTCCAGACCGACGTGGTCGTCGGCCGTTCAGTCACCATCGACGAACTGATTGAGGAAGAGGGCTTCGATGCCGTCTTCATCGGCGTCGGCGCAGGACTTCCCTGGTTCATGGGCATCCCCGGCGAAAACCTCGTCGGCGTGCTTGCGGCCAATGAGTTCCTCACCCGCGTCAACCTCATGAAGGCCTATGACTTCCCCGCCGGCAGCGACACTCCGGTGTTTGACTGCAGGGGCAAAAACGTCGCAGTCTTCGGCGGTGGCAACACCGCGATGGACGCGGTCCGTACCGCAAAAAGGCTCGGAGCCGAACACGCCTATATCGTCTACCGCCGTTCGGAAGCAGAGATGCCTGCGCGGGTCGAGGAGATCCACCACGCGAAGGAAGAGGGCATCGAGTTCCTGCTTCTCATGAACCCGCTTGAGTTCCTCGGAAATGACCGCCACTGGCTGACCGGCGTGAAATGCATCAAGATGGAGCTCGGCGAACCCGATGAGTCCGGCCGCCGCCGCCCTGTTCCTGTTGAGGGTTCCGAGTTCATCCTTCCGCTCGACATGGCCGTCATCTCCATCGGCAACGGCTCGAACCCGCTCATCAAGCAGACCACTCCCGACATCGAAGTCAGCAAGCGCGACACCATCATTGTCGACATCAACACGATGGCGACCTCAAAAGAGAACGTCTATGCCGGCGGCGACATCGTCACCGGCGGTGCCACCGTCATCCTCGCCATGGGCGCAGGGCGTACGGCAGCCAAGGCGATCCACGATAAGCTCATGGGTACGGCAGTAAACCACAACGAGTGGTAACCCACCCGCTTCAGACACCTCCAAGCAGTATGCTCCAGAGGCTCAGAGTCATAAAAGAGAGAATGATGCCAAGAGCAACCATCAACCCGGCAAGCGGCGGGTTGATGTCATGCTCGGCGGCAATGATGCCCGCAGTTATCATCGGCGGCATCGCTGCTTCAAACAGCATCACCTCCACCCCCGGCCCACGTACCCCGACAATTCCCAGATAGAACATCGCGAGCACAAGCGGTGCAAGCACCAGCTTGAAGCCGAGACCAAGCGCGAGATTCCGTCCGTTCCCGCCGAGATGACCGGGATGGAACGAAAACCCCACTGAAAAAAGCGCCAGCGGAGCAAGCGTGTCGCCAAGGCGGGCGAGCACAGCAACCAGCCACGGCGGATAGGCAACGGGCATGAGGAAGAGCGCCAGAAGAAGCGCGATGAATGGCGGAAAGAGGATAATACGTTTAAGGATGGCCGGAAGCGAAGGGCGTCCATCCGAATAGATGCCGGCCACGGTGATGCCGAGGGTCGAGAGCACCATGAACGAGCCCAGCTGGTCGACGATGATGCCATATGCAATGCCTTCACGCCCATAGAACGCCTCAATCATCGGCAATCCTAGAAAAGAGGTATTGCCGAGCCCGCCTGTCAGGATAAGAGCCCCCACCGTTTTACGCGGCAGACGGAGGGCCTTGCCGACAGCGAAGAAAAACACCGCCGCAATGAGAAAATGCAACCACGGCATTGATGCCAGAACGGAAACGTCCCCCGTAAGCCGCAGATCGTGAACATAGAGAAGGGTCAGCGCAGGAAGAGACACCTGGATGATGAAGCTGTTGAGGACCAAGGGAGTAACGGCGGGCAGACGGCCGAGCTTCCTTGCGGCTATGCCGAGAAGGAAGCAGACGATGATGAGCGTCAGGTTGTGCACCGGGGAGCAGAGATGGGATACATGCTAGGATTTCGGGCTTGCCGACGCATTCGCCACCATCCCCTCACGGAAACGATCTTCAGGAACCGATGCCACCAGATCACCTTCTTTGAGCCCCTCAAGCACTTCGACATAGGTGAGGTCCGAGGCTCCGGTCCGGATCGGCTGCTTCTTCAGCCGGCCTTCATCGATTTTCCAAATGTAGCTGTCGGTACCCTCCCGGAACACCGAGCCTTTCCGTACAAGGAGCGATCTGTGCTTGACATTGAAAATTATGTTGGCTGTTGCCGTCATACCGGCCTGCACCGCACCCTTTGGCATATCAGCCACAAGATAGATCTTCGAGGTCTTCGTCACCCTGTCAGTCATCGGCACGACCCTCGACACTGAAGCCGAAAAACGGCGCTCGGGGTATGCGTCGAACACCACAGCCGCATTCTGGCCGGGCCGGACCCGGGGAACATCGAGTTCATCGATTTCAACGACGACCGCATATCCGCTTGTGTCGACCACCGTCGCCACAAGGGCACCAGATGAGACATAATCACCCTTCTTCACATCCTGCAGGGTCAGCACCCCCTTGAACGGGGCGCGAACCGTCAATTTTTTCAGGTCATCTTCAACCATTTTCAGCCGGAACGCCTTCTGGCGCTGAAGCTCCGCGGCCTGCACCCGGGCTTTTTCCGCCCGATCGAAATCCTGTCGCGACACAGCGCCCTCCCGGAACAGGTTCTCTTTACGTGAAAAATCAAGCTCGGCATCCTTCATGGCGGCATCCTGCTCCCTCAAAGCGGCCCGGGCCTCCCTGACGGCAAACTCGGGTCGAGGGCTCTCAAAGGAAAGGATCGTCTGGCCAGTTTCGACCATCTCACCCTCCCGTGCACCGATAAAGCTGACCGTCCCGGAATATTCAGCTGAGAGGTTCGCCACCGCGTCAGCCTCCACGTAGCCTGTCGCATACACCGCCTGCACCAGCTCCCGGTACTCAACCCTGAGGGCATCGACCTCCACGGTGCCACCCTTCAGCAGGAGGTAGGTAACCGTCATGATAAACAAGGCGCCAAGGGCGATCGAGTATTTCGGGAAGATCTTCTGTAGGGACTGCATGGACCTGTTCAAGGTTGATTGAGTGTTTTTAAAGTTACACCTTTTCGCCTTTTTCTCCATTGCGACCTTGGTTTTTCCATAATTTTATCAATCTTTAAAAACCTAATTCCCCCCCGGCCGCACCCGTCGGCCGTTTTCGTTCAGGAACACTTAACAGGCAGTCATCATGGGAGATAACGAAGGTATCGACAAAAGCTTTCTCGACACAGTCAAATTCGATGCGAAGGGACTGGTCCCGGCCATCGTACAGGACCATGAAACAGGCAAAGTCCTCATGATGGCCTGGATGAACCGCGAGAGTCTGGAGATGACGCTCGAGCGCAAAAAAGCCTGCTACTGGAGCCGTAGCCGCAACAAGCTCTGGCTGAAGGGCGAATCATCGGGTAACATGCAGGACGTGTACGACATCCTCATCGACTGCGACGGCGACACCCTCATCCTGAAAGTCTCCCAGATCGGCGGAGCCTGCCATGTAGGCTACCACTCCTGCTTCTACCGCAGGGTTCTGGAGGACGGCAGCATGGAAATCTGCGACACCCTGATGTTCGATCCTGAAGAGGTCTATGGCAAAAAAAGCTGAACCTATGGCAACCCCTGCAAAAAAAACTGCCGAATCGCTCAACCTCACCAAATCGAGGTCGTCTATCCAGCAGATGTTCGACGAAGTCGCACCGACCTACGACTTCCTCAACCACCTGCTCTCACTCGGCATTGACAACTACTGGCGGGCTGCGGCGACCAGCCGTGCCCGGAAGCTGCTTTTGAACGTGCCGGCACCGCGCATCCTCGACGTCGCAACCGGCACCGGCGACCTTGCTGACGCTATGACGAAAATCCCCAATGCGAAAGTCAGCGCACTCGACCTCTCCCCCGAGATGCTCACCATCGCCCGCAGAAAGTACCCTTCGATCGAGTTCACCCAAGGGTGCGCCGAAGAGCTGCCATTCAAGGACGCCAGCTTCGACATCGTCTCTGCAGGGTTCGGTGTGCGAAACTTCGAAGACCTCAAGAAAGGGATGCAGGAGTTCCACCGGGTCTTGAAACCCGGAGGCCATGCGCTGATCATCGAGCCGATGATTCCGCGCACTCCGATCCTTAAGGACCTCTACCTCGTCTACTTCAAGAAAGTGCTGCCGAAAGTAGCCGGGCTTTTCAGCCGCTCGACCTTCGCCTACGACTACCTCCCCCACTCGGTCGAGCAGTTCCCGCAGGCTGAAGCCTTTACTGCCATTCTGAAGGAAAGCGGATTCAGCGCCGCCGAATACCGTCCCATGACCTTTGAGACTTCCATCCTCTATATCGCAGAAAAATAAGGCAATCCGGCCACTTAACCTTATTTATTTCTGGATAATCTGATATTTCCTTGACGACAGTTATGAAATCAAGGAAATATCACGTATAATTCCATCTCGTAAGAGCTTTTTTTATATATAGCGTTATGTATTAGAGTAAATAACGTAATGCGCAACCAAACCTCCATGGCCATAAAAAAACACTGATCATTTTATCCGCCCTTGCCGCAGCAGGATGGGGCCGGGAAGCAGCCTCCGCCAGCGAGATCGAATGGAACTGGAAAGGCGAGGCCCTCTACCGCTACGAATCCAGCCGCCTTGATGGCGACTCCCGATTTGACGGAAGCCACCGCATCGGCCTCCACTTCGGCACATTCCCGAAAATCAACGACGAAATCAAGGGCGGCATTGAAGTTGCAACAGGCGCCAGCAACCCGACATCGCGCCTTTATGTCCTTGGAAGCGGCGATGCCTTCAGCATGAGCGACCTGATGCTCAACCAGGCCTACCTGGAAATCCGTCCGCTCTCCTACGGGCTTGAAGGCAACGCGGCCCTGAGCGCCGGCAAGCGCGACGTCAGCGAGTGCCTCGTGAGGGTCAATGACCTGCTCTGGGACACCGATGTCACCCTCGAAGGCCTTACCCTCCAGTACGGCAGGAACGGCAAGAAGCTGCAGCAGGGACTCAGCGCCACCGCTGGCTACTATATCCTTGGAGAGGTGAGTGAAACGGCCACTACAGACAAAACCGTAACTGACGACCCCGCACTCTGGACAGCACAGCTCGCCTGGAGCGGCAAATCGGGCGGAGTCGACTATATGCTCGGGAGCAGCTACTACAAATACCTGAACATCGAGGGGTCCAGCATCACCTGGACCTACGGAGACAAACTGTTCGGCAACACCGGCACCAGCGGCACCAGCGGAAAGCTGACCTACGATTACGATATCATTGAAATCTTCGCCAACGCAGGCGGGAAATTCGGCAGCGGACTCCCCTGGAAGGTTTACGGACAGTATGCCAGCAACATCGCCAGCGGCGTGGACAATAATGATACCGCCTACCTCGTCGGCGGAACGCTGGGCAAAGCCGACAAGGTTGGAAAATGGTCTCTGGATGCCAACTACTGCTACCTTGAAAAAGACGCCCTTATTGGAGCATTCACCGATGGAACCCGCTTCAAGGGCGGAACTGATGGCCAGGGCATCAAGCTCACCGCCCAGTACCAGCTCATCAAGGACCTGAATGTTGCCCTGAAATACTATAACCACGAAAAAGTCATAGATTCAGGAAACCACTACCAGCTCTGGCAGGCCGACATGCTCGTCAAGTTCTAAGCCGAAGCCGCATATAGCAATCATGCATAATCGCACTAAAGGCTGCCCGCACAGGCAGCCTTTAGCTTTCTGCCGAAGCATTCTGGACTCGGAGAGGACGTTCAGGAGTTCACAGCATTGCCTCGAACTCTTCCTCGCTGATTACCCTGAGACCCAGCTTGATGGCTTTTTCCAGCTTACTGCCGGCCTCTGTGCCCGCCACAACAAGCCCCGTCTTTTTGCTTACCGTAGAGACAATCTTCCCTCCCCGCTCCAGCACCAGCTCGGATGCACTCTGGCGATCGTGGCGCAGGAGCGCACCGGTAAAAACGACCGAGAGTCCCTCGAAGTTGCTGTTTATGAGCGGTTTCGGCTCTTCGGCTGCAAGCGGAAGGCGGGCATCGCGCAACTTTTCGAGAAGTGCAGGAACGGCAGGCTTTTCAAACCACTCCCTGATGCTCCGGGCGATCACCGGCCCGATATCGGCTACATCGGCAAGCTCCGCCTCCGTTGCCTTTTCAAGCGCTGCGATTGAGGGAAATGCCCGGGCAAGCTCACGCGCCGTTGCCTGGCCGATGTGGCGGATGCCGAGAGCGAAGAGCAGACGGGCGTAGCTCTGGCTGCGGCTTTCATCAAGCGCCCGCACCACATTCTGCGCAGATTTTGCACCCATGCGCTCCAGGTTCCGGAGCTGGGGCTCCTGCAGGAAGTACAGGTCACCAGGATCATGCACGAGGCCAAGAGCAACCAGCTGGTCGACAAGCGCTTCACCGAGGTTCTGGATATCCATGGCGTTACGGGACGCGAAGTGCAGGATCCGGCCTTTCAGCTGCGCCGGGCAACCCGCTTCGTTCGGGCAGTAATAACCGACCTCCCCCTCCTCCCGGATGATCGGCGTACCGCACGCAGGGCAGAGTGAAGGCAGCCCGACCGGCCGGGCATCTGCGGGGCGCTCCTCAGTGACGACACGGATCACCTTCGGAATCACCTCCCCGGACTTCTCGATAATGACCCTGTCGCCAAGCATGATGCCAAGGCGCCGCATCTCATCAAAATTATGCAGGGTGGAACGTGACACGGTCGATCCAGCGAGCCGCACCGGCTTGAGTTCCGCAACCGGCGTGATGGTTCCGAGTCGACCGACCTGGAAGACAACATCACGAAGCACAGTCGTGGCCTGCTGGGCAGGGTACTTGTAGGCAATCGCCCAGCGTGGGCTCTTGCTCGTGGCTCCGAGGGTCTTCCACTGACGAACGTCGTTCAGCTTTAATACGACCCCATCGGTCTCATAAGGAAGACTCCAGCGCTCCTCGTTCCAACGGTCGATGAATGCAGCGATGTCCTGCATACCCGGGCAGAGCCGGTAGTGGCCGCCGGTGAAAAAGCCCGCTGTCTCAAGCAGCTGGAGGCGCCGGAAGTGAGGAGTATCGGGATCCTTGAGCCCGTCGAGGTAGTATGCAACGAACCAGAGCCGGCGCGTAGCCACTTCAGCCGAATCCTGCAGTTTAAGGGTTCCGGCCGTGGCGTTCCGGGGATTGGCGAACCGGTCCTCTTCGGGGCGGGTATCGTTCAGCTCCGTGAAATCCTTCTTCTGCATGAACACCTCCCCTCTCACTTCCACCTCGCGACCCTCGCCATTGGAAAACGGAGTATCAAGGGTACCGAGGCTGAGAGGCACCGTCGGAATGGTCCGGAGGTTCAGGGTGATGTCGTCGCCACGCCGGCCGTCGCCGCGGGTGGCGCCACGCACCAGGACTCCGTCACGGTAGAGGAGGCTTACTGCGACGCCGTCGAACTTCAGTTCCGCCACCATATCGCGGCTCCGTATGCCCTCCGCCTCAAGCAGGCGGCCAACGCGCCCTTCAAACTCCTCCACCTCGCCGATGGAGTAGGTGTTGGAAAGACTGAGCATCGGTTCGCGGTGCTCCACCGGAGGAAACTCCCTGGTGATGGCACCACCGACCCGCTGGGTCGGACTGTCGGGCGTCACGAGTTCAGGATGGGCCCGTTCCAGCTCGACCAGGCGCAGAAGCAGCCGGTCGAAATCATAGTCCGAAATCTCCGGCTTCGCTTCGAGGTAGTACAGGCGGTTATGGCGCTCTATTTGAACCCGGAGTTCTTCGGCCTCCCGCCGGAGTGCATCTGCTCCCCCCATCATCACCACCAGGGCTGCCTGAACTGGGAGAACGCCCAGCCGGAAATGTTCTTGAGGAATCCGAGCGATCCTTCAATGCCAAGCTTATCCCAGGTGGCCTTCAGGACCTTCGGATAGCGCCAGGCAACCTTGAGCATCACCACAGCAAGTTCCTCGATCTTCATTTCATCGCGGAACATCGCCTCGCGGTAGTGTTCCGGAAGGTCATCCAGTGCTATCATCACCTCATTCATGAGATCGTTCACGAAGTTCGGCTCATCGGTGGCTGAGTCGAAGCACATGTACTTCATGAGATTGGCCATCGAGGCTACGTTGGGTTCATAGGCGCTGACCCGCTCAAGCGAACGCTTCGAGAGGTCGGCGGAGCTGAGGGCGTCCTCAAGGCCCGCCGTCAGATGCCCGAGGTTGCGAACCATTGAACCGAACCCGCAGAAAGTGAGCGGTGAGGCGAGCGATGCGGCATCACCGAACAGGATGATACGGTCATCTGCAATCTCGCGCGTACGGTTGAATCCGTCATGGAAATAGGCCGGGATGATGCCGTACACCGGCCGATGTACCCTGAAATCCTTTCCCGGATTCTTGTACTCGCCAAGCCTTTTGAAATAGGTGTCGAACAGGCTGACGAGCGACTTGTCGTTGGGAGAGGAGACCTCGTCATAAAAAAAGAGGTAGGTGATGTACTCATCCCCTTTAGCCGGAAACCCCTCCCAGATGAACTGGCGGCCCCGGCCGGAAGACATGTCGGCAGAGCCGGTACTGGCAAGGATCTCCCCCGTATCGAAATCAGCGTCCTCGAACCCGCTGGCTATGGTGCCGACCGTCGGGCAGACGTGGGTCTGCGGGCGGCCCCGGTTGAGCTGCATGGCGATAGGCGAAAGGATGCCCATCACATCGACCAGCACACGGGCCCTGAACCAGGACGATGACCCCGCGGCGTCCTTTGTCTCCACCACCACATGGTCACTGAACCGCCAGCACCGGACGAACGACAGCCCCGAACGGACATCGCATCCCGAAACAGACTTCACCTTCTGCGTAGCAATACCGAGCAGCCGGTCCGCCTCGACGGCACAGTCGAGCACATTCTCCATATAGAGACGCTTCTGGCTTCCGTCCTCCTTGTGGAACTCGACCCATCCATTCCGGTACTTCCGGGCGATTACCGATTCGAGTTCCTCATGGCTGAACACCCCGGTATCGGCCAGCCTGAACAGTTCGGGGCGGGAAATATTCCAGTCCCTCGTAGAACGACCGGGTGTATGGCGGTCGAAAACCAGCACCTTCCGGCCATGGTGCCGTGCCATTACCGCCGCATGCAGCATGCCAAGGGTACCGCCTGCATAGACAATATCGTAGGTGCCGCTGATGACGGCCCCGGGTGGCAATGAGGCGGCATCCCTCACCACCTCCGGCAGGGGATCCTGCAGCCGCTCCCAGTAACGATCGAGTTCCTGAACGGAGCGGAAGTGTGCCTCGCCGTCCGGCAGCGAAGAAAACGCGCCGTACAAATGCGGGTGGGAGGAGCGAATGGAATCAAGGGAAGAGTGCATGCAGAGATCAGGTTTAACTCATTGGGAGAGGACTGCGCGGCCATCCCGAAGCATCCGGTCGCTCTCGATCTTTCCGTCGACGAGATGGATCCGCCGTCCGGCCCGGTTGGCGAACTCCTCGTCATGGGTCACCACAATCACGGTCTGGCCAAGTTCACGGTTCAGGCGTTCGAACAGCTGGTACACCTTGTCGGCGGAACGGGAATCAAGGTTGCCGGTCGGCTCATCGCCAAGCAGCACCTTCGGCTCGTTTGCAAGCGCACGGGCAATGGCCACTCGCTGCTGCTGTCCACCGGACAGCTGGCTCGGTTTATTGGTGTATTTATCCTGCAGCTCCACCATGTCGAGCAGGGCCATGGCACGCTCCCTCGTCTCCTTACGGGACAGGCGGCCGCCAATCAGCATCGGCATGCTCACATTCTCCACGGCGTTGAACTCCGGAAGCAGGAAGTGGAACTGGTAGATGAACCCGATCTTGCGGTTCCGGATCCGGGTCATCTCCTTCTCTTCCGTTTCGGTGATATCCTCCCCGTCAAGAAAGACCCTGCCGGAAGAGGGCTTGTCGAGCCCGCCCATGATGTAGAGCAGGGTCGATTTTCCGGACCCCGAAGGGCCTGTGATGGAAACGAACTCTCCCGCCGTTATCCGGAGGGAGAGGTTCGGAATGATCGTCTGGCGGACATCGCGCGACAGCTCAAGCTCCCTCTGTATGTGTTCAAGTCGGAGAATTTCGTCGGCCATCACTCGGTGTTTATTTTTGTCGCTCCTGATGAAGATACGAACAAAAAGGGACTGACGGGAACCGATAAATCAGTCCGCCACAGCTGGCCTCCCTTCGGCATCAGAAAAGAAACGCTTCCGGAGGCCAAGCGACACATTGACGAGGCCGATGAGCACCGGCACCTCCACAAGAGGCCCGATGACCGCGGCAAACGCCTCCGGCGAATGGATACCGAACACGCCGACAGCCACTGCAATGGCAAGCTCAAAGTTATTGCTCGCCGCAGTAAAGGAGAGTGTCACCGTTTTCTGATATCCGGCGCCCGCTTTCTTTCCAACGAAAAACGAGGTGAAGAACATCAGTACGAAATAAATGAACAGCGGAACTGCGATGCGTACCACGTCCATCGGGATTGCGACGATATAAGCACCTTTCAGCGAAAACATCGCAACAATGGTGAAGAGGAGGGCTATGAGGGTAAGGGGGCTTATGCGCCGGATGAACTCCCGCTGATACCACTCCGATCCCTTCCAGCGGATGAGAAAAAAGCGGGAAAGGAACCCTGCAGCGAAAGGTATGCCGAGATAGATGGCGACCGAAGCGGCAATTTCGCCGATGGTGATATGGACGCTGAACGAGGAGAGCCCGAGCCATCCCGGCAGCACCGTCAGGAAAAACCATGCATAGAGCGGGAAAAACAGCACCTGGAAGATCGAGTTGAACGCCACGAGCCCTGCGGCATACTCCCTGTCACCGCCGGCAAGGTCGTTCCAGACGATGACCATGGCGATGCAGCGGGCAAGACCGATGAGGATCAGGCCCGCCATATAGTGCGGCATGCCGGAGAGGAACAACACCGCAAGCGCGAACATCAGAAGCGGTCCGACGAGCCAGTTGAGAAGCAGCGAGAGGGAAAGTATCTTCCGGTTGGCGAACACCTCACCGAGTTCCTCATAGTGCACCTTCGCCAGCGGAGGATACATCATCACGATGAGTCCTATGGCGATGGGGATGTTGGTCGTCCCGGACTGGAAACTCCCGATGAATGCCGGAACGGCGGGAAAGGCCCAGCCAGCGGCAACACCTGCTGCCATGGCCAGGAAAATCCAGAGCGTCAGGTAGCGGTCGAGAAACGAAAGCCTGCCGGAAATCTTATTCATGAGGGTCTCCCTTGATATCGTTACGATAGAACTCCCCGAAACCCTGTTTGATAAGGTCGCGGACGCTGCGGAACACTTTCAGCACCTCCTCTTCCGTCCCGGACGCCCCGGCAGGGTCTTCAAACCCGATGTGCAGGCGTTTTCCTACCCTTCCGCTAAACACCGGGCATGACTCATTGGCCCCGTCGCAGACCGTCACAACGTAATCGAATGGACGGGAAAGGAACCCGTCAACGCTTTTGGGAGAAGCTCCGGAAAGATCGATGCCCTCTTCAGCCATGACCTTCACGGCCATAGGATGCACCGTTCCGGAGGGTTCGGTGCCTGCGGAATAAACCTCAAGATCCAAGTCGAACGAACGGAGAAACCCCTCGGCCATCTGGCTTCGGCATGAGTTTCCCGTACAGAGAACCAGCACTGACGTTTTCATGATCGAGATGCAGTATTTATAGTTAGAGAACCAGATTGAACATATAACCGACGAGCACAATCCCCGAAGCGACCACCCCTGCGAACACGGCAATCAGCCTGGGCTTGAGAACCTTCCGGAGGATTATCATCTCCGGAGCCGAAAGGGCGATGACGCTCATCATGAATGCCATTACCGTGCCGAGAGCCGCGCCTTTTCCGAGCAGGGCCTGCACTACGGGAATGATCCCTGCAGCGTTCGAATACATCGGCACACCGATGAGGACGGCTGCAGGCACCGACCACCATGCACTCTGGCCCATGAGCGAGGCCATGAAGTTTTCAGGCACATAGCCATGAATGCCGGCACCAAGCCCGACACCGAGGAGGATGAACAACCACACTCTTCCAACGATTTCCCGGACATGGCCGAGCCCCTCACGCATCCGCTGCGGCCACTCCATCCGCTCAGGAATGCCCGATCCGGCATCGGCGCTCCCCTGCAGTTTCCGCACCCACTCCTCGAGGTGTTCTTCCATCCGGAGCCGACCGATCACCAGACCGGCAATCACGGCAACTCCCAGGCCCATAGCCATATAGAGCAGCGCCACCTTCCAGCCGAACATCCCGAACAAAAGCGCCAGGGCGACTTCATTGACCATCGGTGCCGATATCAGAAAGGAAAAGGTCACGCCGAGCGGCACGCCAGCCTGCAGAAACCCGATGAAGAGCGGCACGGCCGAACACGAACAGAACGGTGTTACGATGCCGAGCGCTGCGGCAAGCATGTTACCTACCCCGAGACGGCGCCCCGAAAGCATGGCCCGGGTCCGCTCCGCAGAGACAAACGTATGCACCACACCCATCAGAAAAACCACTGCCGTAAGAAGCATCAGCACTTTCGGCACCTCGTACAGGAAGAAATGCAATGCTTCACCAAAAGGCACGGACCGGCTGAGGCCGAGCATTCCGACCAGCACCTCCGCACCTCCCTCGAGCCTCAGGTAGAGAAACACCCAGAGAAGGGCCGCCAGAAGTAACCCTCCCCACCACAACAGCGACTGTTTCATGCCTCTCTCCCCCTCAGCAGCAGGATGAGCCCGAAGAACCCTTGCAGCAGCACCCTTTGGCTTTCGGCCGAAGCAGCGAATGCAGTTCATCAGCTGAAGGTACCCTGCCCGCCGAGCGGACCTCACCATCGACCACAAGTGCCGGGGTGGAGAGCACATTGTAGGACATGATCTGCTGAATGTCCTGCACCTTTTCGACCTCAGCCACAATGCCGTCTGCAGCAATGGCAGCCTGTACCGCATCGGCAAGCTGGTTGCATTTTGCGCAACCGGTTCCGAGAATTTTTACCTGGATCATAGTGTTCTCCTGTCTTCTGTTTAAAAAAGTTAATCGCAAATGAACGATTATTGGAATCAAAAAAACAAACCACATCAGAAGCTGCGCCTAAATCAACGGCAGTCGCATGATTCCGCACCCTCTATCTTAAAAAAAACCGCAAAGAGCTCCTTCGCCTCTGCCCACTTTTCACGGTTGATGCAATAACGGACCTTTGGTGGATTGATCTCTCCCTGAATGAGGCCGGCCTCGAGAAGCGCCTTCAGATGCTGCGAAATCGTGGACTGCGCCATCGGAATCAACGTAGTCAGCTCTCCGGTGAAACAACAGGCCTCCTGCTGCAGCAACTGGAGGATGCGGATACGCACCGGGTGGCTGAGCGCTTTGGCCAGTACCGCCAGCGTTTCTTCCCCACGGCTGTAGTCGACCGGGGTCAACGATCTTTTCATTCTCTCCATATCAATCAATTAGTTCATCGTAAATATACGATAAGTAAATCAAGAAAACAAGAAGTACCTCTACAAATTTCGTCAAGGAAGTGGACCGGCCATACCATATATTATACTGATCATGAAATCGGCAGGAACGCTGTCTTCAACACTGAAACCCAAGCAGAACCTAAACAATTAATGGCTATTGGGTTTTTTCCTTAATTATTTATCTTAATAGCAGGACGTACTCCCCAATTCCGGACATGGAGCTCCGGCTTTTCTGGGTTTATCGGTATGCAAACGATTACATAACGCTTTTTGACGGAAAACAAATAGTCGCATGATACTCTACCAACTCCCTGATACTGATATCGAACGATTCATCGAAGAGGACGTCCCCTATGGAGACCTCACTACTGCAGTGCTCGAAATAGGTGAACAGCCCGGAAGAATCACCTTTACGACAAGGCATGAAACAACCCTCTCCTGCACTGAAGAGGCCGGGCGGATACTTGAGCGCTGCGGCGCACGGGTAACCCTCCTTACCCCGAGCGGCACCGGTGTCCCATCCGGCACCATGTTCCTTTCGGCGGAAGGATCGGCCTCAAGCCTGCATGCTGCATGGAAAGTGGCCCTGAACATACTCGAGTATGCCTCGGGCATATCCACGAGAACCGCCGGCATCGTTACAAGCGCCCGGAGCGCCAACCCGGCCATCAGCATCGCAACCACCAGAAAGTCGTTCCCCGGGACGAAAAAAGCCGCCATCAAGGCCATCCTTGCAGGAGGCGCAACCCCGCACCGGCTCGGGCTGTCGGAATCCATCCTGGTATTCCGCCAGCACACGGAGTTCATGGGCGGCCTCGACCGCTTATTGGAGCGTCTCCCTGAAATAAAGAAACAGGCTCCGGAACACAAGATTCTGGTGGAGGCCGACGGACCCGAAGAGGCGCTCAGGATTGCCGCTGCCGGAGCCGATGTCGTGCAGGTCGACAAACTCTCACCGGAACGCCTTGTGGATCTGGTCCATGCCATCAGAAATATTGCTCCCGACATCAAGATCTCGGCCGCAGGCGGCATCACCCCTGAAAACGCAGGCATCTATGCTGCAACCGGCATCGACATCATCGTGCTCTCATCGGTCTATTTCGGAAAACCCGCAGACATTGCTGCCGCCATGCAGTGCATATAAGCCAAGAAACAGCAAATAACGAACCCCATGCAGTCCCAATCAACCCGCCCACTTGCAGGCACTCTTCTGCAGATTGCATTCATCTGCCTTATGCTCTTCACAGGCCCCCTGCATGCGATGGCAGGCGAGCTGCGACTCAGTGCAGGGGCCGGCATGCGCGATGCCCTCAAGGAACTGACGTCACGTTATTCAAAACAGCATCCCGGAACAATCATCATCAGCAACTTCGCCTCCTCAGGAACGCTGGCAGGCCAGATCATGAACGGAGCTCCGGTGGATATCTTCATTTCAGCCAACAGGAAATGGATGGATTTCCTCAAAACAGAGAATGCCGTTGACCCGGCAAGCATACAGCTCTTTACCAGAAACACTCTGGTCTTTACCGGGACGGGCGCAACGAAGGTCCTGATGATGCAGGACCTCGTGAAGCTCAATAAAATCGCCATCGGGAGCCCGGGCAGTGTGCCGGCCGGCGACTATGCGATGTCGGCCATAACCGGCGCAGGGCTCCGGAGCAGACTGGAGGGAAAGCTGGTCATGGCCAGGGATGTACGGGAGTGCCTGATGTATGCAGAGCTCGGTGAAGTGGACGGCGGATTTGTCTACGCAACCGACGCTATCCTTGCCAAGAAGGCAACCACCCGCTTCGAAGTACCGCAAAAGCTTTACCCCCCGATCGAGTTCCCTATGGCTTTGACCCACAGCGGGGCAAAAAACAATGAAGCCCGAGCGTTCCTCCTGTACCTCCGCAGCCCCGAAGCCCGAACGGTCCTGAAGAAATACGGATACAAGGTCAACTGAAAGGGGACTCATGATGCAGCTCACCACCCAGGATATCGAAGCCATACGGCTCTCACTGCAGATTGCCCTGACAGCGACCATCGTTTCCCTTCCTCCCGGCTTTATGGTGGCGTGGTTGCTCTCATTCAGAAACTTCAGGGGGAAAGTGCTGCTTGAAGTCTTCATCAACCTGCCGCTCACCCTGCCGCCGGTCGTCATTGGCTACTTCCTCCTGTTGATGCTCGGCCGCAACGGATGGCCGGGCAGACTGCTTGATGCTGCCGGAATCCAGCTTGTCTTCACCTGGCAGGCTGCCGTCATTGCCGCCGCGACCATCGGATTTCCCTTGATGGTGCGATCCATCCGGCTCGGCATGGAATCCATCAACCCCCAGATCATCGACGCGGCAAAAAGCCTTGGCTCGTCGAAGCCCGATATTCTCTTCACCATCGTTCTTCCCCTCTCGCTGCGGGGAATCCTTGCGGGCTCTTCACTCATGTTCGCCCGAAGCCTCGGCGAGTTCGGCGCCACCATCATGGTGGCAGGCAACATCCCCTTCGTTACCCAGACCATTCCACTCGCCATCTATGAATATGCCAGCTCGCCGGGAGGTACAGGGATGGCAATGACGCTCTGCATCGTCTCGGTCACCATCTCCGTCATCGTACTCTTCCTGCACGAATCGCTTACCCGAAGGATACAGAGGGAGGCAGAGGGATGAGGCTCCGATTTGATGTCAAAAAATCGCAGGGAAGTTTCACGCTCGATGCTTCAGCCGACATTACCGGGGAACGGATCGGCATCTTCGGCCGTTCCAGCAGCGGGAAATCCACCCTCATTCACCTTCTTTCCGGTCTGCTCGAGCCGGACAGGGGCGAAATCTTCCTTGATGATGACTGCCTTTTCAGCAGCAGGGACCACATCAACATATCTCCCCACCGCCGCCGCATCGGCCTGGTCTTCCAGCAGGCAATGCTCTTCCCCCACCTCAGCGTAAAAAGCAACCTCTACTACGGATGGCGCCGCTGCCCTAAAGAGCTCCGCAGGGTCGATCCGGAAGAACTCACCTGCACCCTGAAACTTGAAGGACTGCTGGAGCGGGGTGTAGGGAACCTTTCAGGGGGAGAGCGTCAGAGGGTTGCGCTTGGCAGAGCAGTGCTCGCCAGCCCCCGCCTGCTCGTCATGGACGAACCCCTCTCGGCACTCGACGACACACTCCGTTTTCAGGTCATCCCTTACCTCCGGAGCGTCAGCGAGCAGTTCCGGATACCCTGCATCTTCATTTCGCATTCGGTCCTTGAAATGCAGCTCATGGCAGAGCGCATACTGCTGGTGGAAAACGGATCCGTAACCGGCCCGGCAACCCCAGACGAACTCGCCCGCAAAGCCATGGCAACCAGCCGACGGGGCTATGTAAACCTCCTGCAGCTCTCAGGCCCAGCATGCAGTTCCGGCCTGTACCGCTACCCGTGGGGCGATGGGCAGCTGGTCATTTCAGACGGAAGCAACACCAACTCGTCGCTCTTCGAGCTCTCCTCACGGGACATCATCCTCTTCAGGAAACACCCGGAAGCCATCAGCGCCCGAAACATGCTCGAATGCCGTGTCGAGGAGCTCTTCAGCTCCGAAAACAGAGTCGGCGTTGTCCTGCGTTCAGCAAACCGAACCCTTGTTGCCGAAATAGTCCGGTCAGCTGCCGAAGAGCTGGATATCACCATTGGAACAACAGTCTTTGCGGCAATCAAGGCATCGGCGTTCCGCCGCCTCCTCTGAAGCACCTCAACGTTTTATTTCCCTCCGGAGTTGGCTACCTTTATGGCTACCTTTATGGTAACCTTATAGACAGACAGCAAACCTGATGCATGCCATGACCCAACCCGGAAAAAAAGTCTGCTTCATGACCGGAGCCACCGGCCGGCTCGGCAGTGAAATCGCACTCTCCGTAGCAGGCCAGGGCTACACCCTTTTCTTCACCTGGCACGCCAGCGAGCCCAAAGCAGAGGAACTCCTCGAGAAAATCCGCTGGGTCAGCCCCGAGTCGGAGATGGTGCACTGCAGCACCTCAAGCGCCAAAGAGATCCAGGCTGCCTTTGCCGCTTTCCGTAAGCGATTCGACCGGCTCGACCTTCTCATCGCCAGCGCCTCCAATTTCTACGCCACACCTCTCCCCGGCGTCTCCGAAGAGGAGTGGGACAGTCTCGTCGACACCAACCTCAAGGGTACATTCTTCACCATGCAGGAGGCGTCCAGAATCATGCAGAAACAGCCATTCACCAGCCGCATCATCACCATGGCCGACATCTCCGCCGACCTGGTATGGAAAAGCTTCGCTCCCTACACCGTGGCAAAGGCGGGCGTGGTACACCTGACGAAAGTGTTCGCCAAAACCTTTGCACCAAACATCCTCGTCAACGCCATTGCGCCGGGCACCGTCACCCTCAACCCCGGCAAGGACATGGATTCTGAAGAAGAGATGGTGGCACGCATACCGCTCCGCCGCCTCGGCGACCCGCTTGACATCGTAAAAGCCGTCCTTTTCCTCCTCGAAAGCGACTACATCACCGGGCAGGTCATCACCGTGGACGGAGGCCGGATGCTCTGCTGACATTTTTTCCAACCCCCTTCGGGAGATTTCATATATTGCACTGAATCGGTCCCTACAACTTTTTTTCTTCACCTATGCAACAGGAAGTCCCGGTCATCATCCACGCCAAAGGCGACACCGACGCACAAAGGAACCCGGCTGGCGACGGCCGAATCCCGGAGTCCATCCGCGAAATCAGCGACTCGCTGTCCGATGCATTCTCCCGGTTCAGGGAGAGCGAATCCTACGACAGGATCCTTGAAGGCGCTGAACAGACCAAAGACTACATCCGGCAGAACCCCGGACCCTCGCTACTCTACGCACTCGGAGCCGGCGTGCTCCTCGGGCTCATACTCGGCAAACGCAGGTAGTATGCAGAAGAGCGATAAACAGCTACAGCAGGAAGACCGGAAAACCGGTGTTTCAAGACTCCTCGACGAAACAATCTCGTCGACCTTCGACGATGTCAAGACCATCATCGACGCACGCATGGAGCTTATGAAAATTGAGCTTTCCGAGAAGATTGCGCTGCTGGCGGCCGTACTCGTCATCTCGCTGATACTCCTCGGTGGTACCGCCTACCTCGTGACCACCGTGGCGCTCTTCATCGGGGAACTCTCCGGCCGCACCTCGCTGGGATTCCTCTCGGTCAGCCTCGTATTCATAGGCTGCTTCATTTATTTCACCCGTTTCAGGCCAAGTGTCCTGAAAGAGTGGATCCAGAAATTCATCATCTCACTCTATGACTGAACAGAACAAGCACCTGGAAAACGTCCAGGAACGCATCGCAGCACTCCATGAAACGATAGCCGAACGCGAACAGGACATCAGGGATCGGGCCAGGAAGTTCCAGCACGAGCTGGAACAGGAGATATCCCCTGTTGAAATAGTCAAACGCCACCCGTGGCAGGCTGTTCTTGGAGCACTCGCAACAGGCTTCCTCACCGGCAGGATACTCAGAAGCCTCTCATCCGGACCAACCGATGAAGCAGCCGCCGAACCAGCTGTCCCGGCAAGGCTTGTCTCCGTAACACGCCCCGACAGTGCCATGCGCGATATCCGCCTCGAACTGATCCGTTCGGCAAAAGACCTCGGCATCAACTACCTCCAACGATACATCGAAGGCAAACTCAAGAAAACGCCCACTCCCCCCTCCAGCTCACACTGACCCCCTCTTCCGGCGGCGGTAATTCAAAAGGGCATCAGCGACTTGTCAGGGAAATTCCGTACCTTCCCTTATCCCTTTTAAGCCCATTGTGCACCCCTCTGGATGCACGAAAACCACAACCGCCGCAATGCGCCGTCATTGCACTAGAGATTATGACCATCAAGAACACCCTGCCCGAGGCCCTGAACAAAGAACATTTCTACGTCAACAGAAAAGCCCGGCAGCTCTTCCACCTGACCGACCCCGACTTTCTTGCCCTGCCCTCAGTTGGACCCGACAGCCTCAGAACTGCTGAAAAGCAGGCGAGTATCATCAACGAGTACCTGAAAAAAGAGAAGGGTGAAGCCGTTAAACCCGTCCTTCCCGCCCAGTTCCACGGCATGAAGCTGCTGCACGAGCTCTTCCACTTCGTCATGGCCCGTGCCATCGCCCGCCGTGAACCCGACATGCTCGAAAAAGCCTACAGGCGCTTTTCCGACGAGATTTCTCTGGAGCAGTCCGACCAGTACCTCGCCCGGTTCCTATCCACATTCCCGACCATAAAGATCTTCACCGGCAGCGAAACTCCCGCCGAGGCCCTGCAGCAGAACTCCCTGCGGCTTAACCTGCTTGAGGAGTCCTTCCTCGTCTGGCTGAACAACCAGAACCCCGCACTCGAGCCGTTCTCCCTGCTCCTCAGCGACAGTGAACTGATGCGCCAGGAAGCCTACCGGAAGCTGATTCTCTCGCTCCAGTCCTCCATGCAGGCGATGGGCCCTGTCGGACCCGACAACGAAGACCTCGCCGAACTGCTTACCCGCCCAATGCGCCACTCGCCGGACTCGATCCTCGAGCAGCTCCGCTACATCCGGCTCAACTGGTCGGAACTTCTGGAAGGATCTCCATTCTGGAGCATGCTTGCCGGAGCCATCGAACTCATCGAAGATGAAGACAAGTACCTCTTTTTCCAGCGTATCTCCGAGGAACAGGAAGGGCGGCATAGCAGCGCATTTTTCGACAAGGACGCATGCGTACCCGACTACACCACGCTTGGCGACGGGCCTGCCAACTACTCCAGCGACTCCTCATGGATGCCGGAGGTGGTCATGCTCGCCAAAAGCACCTATGTATGGCTAGACCAGCTCGGCAAGACCTACGGCCGCGCCGTACACCGCCTGCAGGACATCCCCGACGAAGAGCTCGACCGCATCTCGGGGCAGGGCTTCACGGCGCTCTGGCTGATCGGCCTCTGGCAGCGAAGCCACGCATCGCGTGAAATCAAGCAGATGCAGGGCAACCCTGAGGCGAAAGCCTCGGCCTACGCACTCGAGAAGTACGACATATCCGACGACATCGGCGGCTATGAAGGCTACCTCAACCTCCGCCACCGTGCCATGCAGCGCGGCATCCGCCTTGCCAGCGACATGGTGCCGAACCATACCGGCATGGACTCGGAACTGGTGCGCGAGCGCCCTGACTGGTTCCTCTCCGCATCCACGCCCCCCTACTATAACTACTCCTACACGGGACCGAACCTCAGCCCCGATACCCGTTACACCATCCAGCTTGAAGACGGCTACTGGAACAGGACCGACGCAGCAGTCACCTTCAAGCGGATCGATCACATGAACGGCGATACCCGCTACATCTACCACGGCAACGATGGCACCAACATGCCGTGGAACGACACCGCCCAGCTGAACTTCCTTTCCGCGGAGGTCCGCGAAGCGGTCATCCAGCAGATCCTCCATGTAGCAAGGATGTTCCCGATCATCCGCTTCGACGCCGCCATGGTGCTCGCCAAGCGCCACATCCAGCGCCTCTGGTTCCCGCTGCACGGCCACAGCGCAGCCGTCCCTTCCCGCTCCGCCTACGCCATGAGCATGGCCGAGTTCGATGCCGCCATCCCCGAAGAGTTCTGGCGCGAAGTGGTCGACCGCATCCATGCAGAAGTTCCCGACACGCTGCTCCTTGCCGAAGCGTTCTGGATGCTTGAGGGCTATTTCGTCCGCACCCTCGGCATGCACCGCGTCTATAACAGCGCGTTCATGCACATGCTGAAGA
>FUWD013262452.1_pt2 | contig 41051 bp, 48 predicted proteins | sample 1063281 | NCBI WGS metagenome assembly FUWD01 (sample SAMEA79048168, study PRJEB19326) | metagenome | biome: marine | reverse complement strand
TTCGGCTTTATCCAGGAACTCGGAGGGACCAATTGGATCTTGTTATGACAAAAGTTCACCCAAGCCAACTAGCAGCTGCCCGAGCAGACGAAAAAAACCGTTCCTGTCAGCCGACAAACGCGGAACTAACGGCAGGAAAAAACGCAGACGAAATGGACCGCATAGTCAAAGAAACTGGCATGACCTTTTCGGCAAAAACGTTCCATTTCTGGAGGCCAACTAAAAGAGTCCTCGGTGAAATCCGAGGAGTTAAAGGTGGGCTGACATTAATCGCAACAGACTATAACCTCGGACTGTTTCTTGATGACCGCAACTTGCCGATTCTCGGTCACGTTGGCTGGTTCTCCAATAAAGTAGAGCCGTTGTTTAAGAAGGAACCGAAAGCGTATGGCGGAAAACGCAAGCCGAAAGCATTACAAACCAGCAAGCCTTCATCCAAGTCTAAACGCAGTAGCGCACTCGATTCAATATGAATAAAGAAAAGCAGCAAGAACTTGTTAGCAAGATCGCCCGTGCTTACTCCGATCCAACCTTCCGTGCGGTCGCATTAGCCGGAGCGGTCTTAGCTCTCGGCGACGCAGCACCGCCGCATTGGATAATCAACTTAGAGTGCAACCGAACAGACAGAATTTTCAACCAAAACAACAAAACAGCATGAACCTAACAAACAAAAGCCTAGGACAGTACCAAACGCAGCTTGACAAGTTGTGCAAACTCACAGCAAAACTTACGGAAGACACCGGTCATATGACCGGCTCAGTTTCTAGTTACAATGACACCCCAACAGCTAGTGGCTGGCCGAACGAACAACAGCTGATTGCCCTTGGCGACGCGCTTGGCCGTGAAGGTTGGAAAGCTCGCCGACACGAAGAGCGGATTGACTGGGAACAAGAAATCTGCGGAGTCGCCGTGATTCTCTACGGAGTTAAGAAGTTTCCTAGCGAACCAACAAATGTTCCTGTCAACGCATGGCCAATTCTGCTAGAAGGTGGGATGTCAATAAGTTCAGCTACGGAATAAAATCTGCGTGCCAGCGGGTAAATTCGCTGGCACGCGATTAACGAAATTATGCAAAACGACAGCCAAAAAACCACTGAATCAAAAACCGAGTCCCAACAGGTAGTGATTAACTCCATCGCCTGTTCGGAATTTGTTTGCTCTGCCTGCCGGGGTGACTTTGTTGGAGACCCGTATAACATCAACGGCGCAAAACTCTGCTCTGGATGCAAAAACGCTCCACTTTTTACGTTGGAGGAAATTGCTGCCTACCTGTCCGGGTGGGCTAGTGGACCTTTTGACAAGGCACGAAAAATTGGAGAGGTGACCCTGCACAACGCGAGGCTTCAACTGCGGGATACGCAGGACGGAATTAATACCAGCCGTCGCAGAGGCTTTTGGTCTCCGAAAGCCACGATCACCAATCGACATGGCAAAGCCTGATAAATACCACAATGGGGTGGATCGTGCTGGTATGCGTATCAGCGTGGCATCGGAGGTGTGCCATAAATGCTGGAGCACAGGCAAGGTAAACGCCATCACGATGACCAATAAAAAAGAGAATGGGAAGTGCGCCGCGCGACTTGCGAAGACTGCAACGGCACAGGTGCGGTCCGAGCGTATGCGAATACCGCATGAGGTATGCCAGCCCGAACTAGACATAAATCCATGAATAACCAAGAATCATCCCCGATACCTGTCACGCCTCGAAAGTCTCAACGGCTTAGGGCTTGGCATCACCGCCTTGTTCGCGCCTTCCGTTGGTGCTTTGTGCCACGATTGGCTATAGTGCCTAACCCAGAATACATAATCCAATCAAGGGAATGCTCTCTCATGAATCGCCGCTACTACGAATGGCAAACTCTACCCCAAGGCTGGAGATGGTTTTGATAGCGAACCCACCAGTCAGCCAGCCCGGAAACGACTCGGAAAATCTGAGTGGACGCGGGACGGGCTTGGCTAGAATGGATTGTTAGAAAATATATTATGAAAACCACAATACCAAAACAAATCAAACCAAAACAAATCGCCGTGCAAGCATCAAATGCGTATCGCGCATCGCTCCCACTACGAGCAGCCGAACTGACGAAAGCCGTAGAGATTGCCGCCGACCTTCTCGCTGTAGTTGCCAGAACATACGGGTATGGAGAGGAATACCAAAAAATTAACGACTGGATGATTCGCGTTCAAGGAATCTATGATGAATCTACACGAGTGCTCGAAACCGGGAGTCTATGGCGTGATGGTGAAGTCATTATTTAATTCTATTTCTAACACCACGATCACCAATCCGGCCCCAACCAAATTGAAATTATGAAAACACCTTACGGAAAAACGCTTCAACTCAAGAAAGACCTGACCGACACAGAATGCTGGAACAGCAGTGAAGGGGCTACCGCCACCCTACCCGCAGGTATGTTTGTTACCATCCAACATCCTTACGACGCCACCAGCACAACCTTGCTCGCAGCCACAGAAGTGGGAGTGCTCAAAGCCCACCCGGATATTCAAAAAGGAGGTATCCTACTCTCCAACGGATACAAAGGATACCGCTTCATTGTCCCAAACAATATCCTGGCGGACGCCCTAGAAATCGAGATGGACGAAAAAACCGAAGACATCGTAGGCGATATCATAGTCTATGAAACAGGCACGGAATAAATTATGACAACTGAAAACGTACAAAGTGAATAGAAATTATTTTATGGAACTATATGTAACAATCTCATTCTGGCTCGGAGTCTTCGTGACCGTGTGCCGGATAATCACAATGGCTTCTTCCAAGTGGCCCAAGTATCAAGAACCAAAAACCCTCGGCTTAATGTGCGCAGAAACGATCCTCGGTATGGGCTTCGCAATCTGGGCGGGAATCGCGCTTTATGTATTTCGATAACACCCAAGTAACCTGCCACTGCATAAACACAACCAACTACAATAAAACCAAAATCTAATGTCTCCTATACACTCCTCTTACCAAACTGCAATCTTCTCCGACCCTGATTCTTCCAAACGGATTGACGGTGTTGCAGGTTGCGGAAAAACCTACGTCCTTGTTGAACTCGCTAAGTCCTTACAGCCCGACGGAAACTACGTTTTCCTCGCGTTCAACAAGACCATCGCCGAGGAACTCAAGTCCCGGCTACCTTACTACGTCCACGCCTCTACCTTTCATGCTCTTGGTCGGTCCTTGCTTCCATCCTTTCGTTTACGCAAGTTCCGCACCTCGGATTTCTTCAAAGACATGGTCGATAACAAAACCTACTTTGCGAACTTCAAGAACGTGACTACTGTAGTCTCCTCGTGGAAGAACTCCATGCCAACAGCAGAAGTCAACCCCATAGACCTGGCAGACTGCATTGACCAAATAGATCTTGACTGCGATAACGAAGCGGACTTGCTCCAATGGTGTTCGGAAATCATTGTCCAGTCCGCCGATTATTCCAACGGCTGTGACTTCGACGATATGTTATGGCTGCCTGTGGTTAACAACCTGCCCTTCCCGAAAGTGGACCGGCTCTTCGTCGATGAAGCGCAAGACCTTAACTTAATTCAACATGAATTCATCCAGCGGTGCTTGCATTCTGACAGCCAATTAACCATCGTCGGAGATCCATTCCAAGCTATTTACGGATTTCGCGGAGCAGACACGGAAAGCTTGGACAAGCTAACAACGCGCTTTGCCCTCAAACACTTCCCATTATCCATCACCTACCGGTGTCCGACCGCAATCGTTACCGAGGCCAAGCCTCTTGTCCCGCATTTGGAATCCGCACCCGACGCAGCCTCTGGCCAGGTTCGTAAACTTGGCTCTACTTGGTCTCCGGACTCCTTTCCTAACGCTGCTGCTATCCTCTGTCGGAACCACGCGCCCCTTGTTATGCTGGCCTTGCGCTTGCTGTCTGCTGGAAGACCTTTTTCCTACGCTGGTCGCGACCTCGGGTCCGGACTGGAAAAAATCGTCCGCAGTTTCCGTGCTGACGATATGATTGAATACAAAACCAAGTTGGACTTCTGGCGAGACAAAAAGCTGGTCTCTGCCAAGACGAGAGCAAAGCAAGGCGTTATCGAAGACAAGCATCAAGTGCTTTCGATTCTATCCGGTGGATGCACCACGCCGTCTGAAATCCTTACCAAAATTGATCAAATCTTTCTTCCTAACAAGAATGCTCTCATCCTTTCGACTATCCATCGGGCTAAAGGGTTGGAATGGAATAACGTATTCATTCTGAATGAATTCTTACTCCCGTCCAAATACGCCAAGACGGAAGCCGAACTTCAACAAGAAAATAACTTGCGCTACGTCGCAATAACCCGCAGCAAAGAAAACCTAACCTACATTTCAATATGAACGACAAAGACCTTAAAACCATATATATCGGAGACTCCGTATACTTCTCTCTCGCTGAACCTAACTCAAAAAAATGCTGCTTGTTCTTAAACAACGGAGTAGAAATTAGCCCAGAGTTTATCCGACGGGAGTCTCCCATCTACCTTGAAGAAGCAACTGCCCATACTCTGCTCCAAATCCTAGCCAACCATCTCAACTTAAACCTTACGCCAAAATCATGACCTCCTGTATTATCGAAATCGAAGTCAACGTTACCTACGAATACACGCCCGCCGTTGAACCTTACATCTCTGGCCTGCCAGAAGACTGTTATCCCGGCACCGACGAACTGGTAGAAATCACCGAGGTCGAGCTTGTTCAAACAAAGAAGATGTATGATCCTGTTACTCGGAATGCTACAGGAAAAACCTATAACGAATACCTGGACATTCTAGCTTTTCTATCTGAAGACCAGCTTGATGACATTGAAGCGCAGATTTTAGCGCAAAAAGATCATGAACAACTGGATTTTTGAACTTACGGAATTCGTGAAATATCCTAGGATATAGAGAGAAAGGGCTTGCAGCCCCTCATGGAGCCTGCTATATTGGATTCATGGAGAAAACCCCGATTAACAAGCAATTAACTCCATGGGAAAAACGAAAACGTCCTTCATGCGAAGAACAAACAAACATCCTTAGGTTACAATGTAACAACTGCTTTTATTGCGGACTTCCTTTTCTAGAATGGTATTTACGCAAAACCATTCTTTACTTACGTAAACCAAATTGGGACCACGTTGCACCTTACAGTTTAACTTACAACAATACTAACGCAAACTTTGTCGCTGCCTGTAAACTTTGTAATTCTATCAAGTCTAATAAACTATTCGACAATTACGAAGATGCTACTAGGTTCATTCGCGCACGCTTACAAAAGAAAGGCGATCCTTATTCATTAGTTTGGGGCAACCGTAAAACAAAAAGATTATTAAAAAATACTATTGTAGCAGATGCAGTAAAAGAAGCATTTACATTGTTAGATACTCGCTTTGCAACTATGAAAATGCTTGATCAGAAAGTTAAAAATCTTCGATTAGCGGCAAGGCTCTTGATGAAAGCTCCTATACTTGGCGCAAGGCTTGCCCCTAGAGAGCCTTTGCCCTTTCCCTTTAGCCCTACTGCGCTAGCCAAAATAAAGCCTCCATTGATGGATGAATCTTCTAACTTATATGTCACATAAACCTTACTTAAAAATAGAAATCCCCGAACGGATTTGTGAACTTGAAGGTTGTAACATTAAGTATAAACCTTACCGAGAAAACCAAAAATTTTGTTCTCCTAAACATAGGATCGAACACTATACCACAACTCATTCTTGGCAACCAATTTGTAAATCCAACCACTTTACCCCAACGGGTAAAAATCAAGTTGATGACGAAGGTCAACTTAGTTCTATTTAATCCTTCGTTTTTAAGTTAAACTAACATCATGCCTGCATATACAACCTCATCCTGTGACTTCGACCTTTCTTTCTCTGGACCAGAAAGCGTTGAAGCCTACGACCAGAAGGCAAGCGAAGTCGGTCGGTGTCTTTGTGACGCTGTCAACAACATCATCCTCCGTTCTACCTTGCCCCAGTGGCAAAAGAAAATGGCGGACGCACTCGAAACCCTAACCGGAGTCGAACGCACTGTTGACCAAGCCGCCACTGACAAAGCCCAAAGCCGCGCAAAAGAAGGAACCACAGTCACCCCGATTAAAGAACGCGCTACGCGTTTCATCGCTCGTGCCTCTGCTTCCTATCTCGCCAACGCAGAAGACGAAGAAGACGAAGAATCCCGTAAGAGCCGTCAGCTCGAACTGAACACCCTAGCTCAGTCCACTGCCGACTCCATGGAAGTCGATCCTTCTCCTGCAACTCGCTCGGCAGCGATCAACAAAGCGTATCTCGCCAAAGCGGACGAGATCCTCACCCGCGACGAAGATGCCATCGAAGAAACCGTCAGCAAGCTCATCGACAAAGTCGGAGAGTTCTCGCTGGATCGCAGCGACGACGGCAAACCCGATCGCGACTCGCTGGCCATGCTTGTCGGCGCGTATATCAAATCGGACATCTAAGTCCTTTGATTCGGACTTGCAGACCGTTAGCTACTGCATGACTAGCCAACCGTAACTGGCTCGACTGACTGCCGTAAGCAGTCCCTTCTTTAGAGTAGCGGGAGTTAGGAACACAACGTTCCCAGGTTTCTTTTTTCCTGTGGTTCTTCCGCTACTCTAAAGAGGGTTCCCAGTAAGTAAAAGCCGAAGACACACTGAAGCGCGCTGCGAAGCCGTTCTCTAACCTAATCCGATGGTCCTTTCTCGGAACTCTCTACCAACCTTAACTTCTATACTATGAAACCCGTCCTAAACTACATCCTAGTCTCTCTTACGTTCCCTGAAACCGACCGGAAGGTTCTCCTTCCCGATTCCGTCTCTCCCGCAGACGTAACTGACGAGGCGACGACCATCACGGTCATTGCTATTGGCCCCGCAGTTAAAACTGTCGTTCCGGGAGACTCGCTCTTCCTCCGCCAGCAACCAACCTTCTACCCTGTCTCCAAAACTCCTCCAACTGCATTCATTTCCGAAGGAGACGTAATCGGAATCCTCTAGGTGCTCGCTCAGCACACCATACCTTCCCTCCCGTGCGAGTCCCTCGCGAACCTACCAGCCAATGACGACCCAAGACTTATTCCTTGGGTCGCGTGGCTGGTAGAACTCGGGATAGATCTTAACCAACCAGAACTTATACCCTATACCTTGCTCGTCCGCCAGGACGTTCCAACTCAAACCTTCACCTATTCTATTCACTGGTCATGCTCTTAAATCCTTTCCCTGATGCCGACGACGACTCACGAGTCATCGCTAACACTGATCCCGTCCTATTCCAGTACTTCTTCCGCAAGATGTTTGCTGGTGAGCGCGGAGTCCGACAAGCTATCCTCAACACGTTGCTCCAACGCCTGCACGCAGCCTGCGTCGCCGCCAACATCGACCCTTCCTGGGACCCAGAAGGTTCTAACATAACGCAATTTGAAACCCTATTATCCAACTGCAACTTCCATGATCAATCTAACCTCACCGCCAAGCCTGTCGCCAAACCAATTCGCAAACCTGTCCGTAGCAGAAAAGCTGTCGCTGTCAAAAAACCCACTCCTAGCAACGTGCAGTCATGACGACCTCGTTGCAATGGTCCAATCCCTTCGTCAAAGTGCGGCATCGCAGGCGACTCTTGCTTCGGAAATTCGGTCAGACTCCACAAAAAAAAGACCAGCAAACTCCATCTCATCCAAAAAGAAAACTGCTCTTGACTCAATCTAATGTTAACCTACACTGAAACCCTTGTCGGTTTGTTGCTAGTCATTAGCCTCAGCTTTTTTATGTTTTTTACTCGTATTCCGCCAGCCGTCGAACCTTTTACCATCTGTCCTCTCTGCGAACAAATCGTTCGCTAACTCCATCACCATCTAAATTCGTTATGAATCTAAACTTAAATCTCTCTACTCTTAACGTCAACGCAACCCCACAAGATGCTTCCGCTGAAGTCTTGCGCCGAGATATTCTCAGTCCAATTCCCGGCTCCGACGACTTCCTGCTCATCCTCGACAATACTTCCGCCGAGAAGTTCACGACGTGCCCACGGTCTGCGCTCTTCTACCTTCTTTACAAAAAAGAACGTCAAGCAAAGTCCGCTGCGCTAGTCTTCGGCGGTGCAGTTCATTGTGGTCTGGAAACATATTACAAAGGTCCAGTAGACAAAGCAAGGCACGCTTACTATCTTGGCTCTGATGTAATCAACTACGCAGACGGTGATGCAATCATGGAAACTCAAGAAGAATTTGTTACTAGGCAGAACGCTGCTATAACTTCCTACTTCATCCAGCATCCATCACCGCTTGACGAATACCGCACTGTGTCCAACGCACTAGAAGTCATGCAACATTACCGGATCTACGCCTCTGTTGTGGACATGGACTTCAAGCACCTTGAGACTCCCTTCGTCGAGAACGCTTTCGAGATCCCACTTGGAGTTATCCCCGTAAACGCCATGGTCCGACTCCCCAACTGGGATGCGCCCCGCCATGTTGCTAATGTCCACGTCGCCTGGTCCGGAAAGATGGATCTTGCTGGTTACTTTGGAGACAAACTCTACCTTGTCGATCACAAAACTACTAGCATGGGCGGAGATACCTTTGTGCAAGACTTCCGCTTGTCGAATCAGACCCGCGGCTACTGCTATGCTTTCCATTATCTGTATCCCAACCTCCCTGTCCCTGCCTTCATGGGCAACGCAATCTTTTTCAAACGCCCGACAGGGAATGCTTCCCTTGTTGACAAAGGTCCGCGCGGAGGACAGCCGCCGCTGCAATTCTTCCGATTCCAGTTTGACTACAGCGAGGCCAGCTTAGTCGCTTGGAAAAAGAACATTATGTTCATCATGTCCGACTTGCTGCATTGCCTCTCTCGTAATTTCTTCCCCGCGCATACCAAATCCTGCATGGGCAAGTACGGAACCTGTCAATACCATGACGTATGTACCGTCGAAGACGACACTGTCGCAATGAACCTTCTTAAGACCGATCTCTACAAAGACGTCACTTGGGATCCAACCAAATAACTATCATGCAAACCATCAAAAAATACACCACCAACGACGCCTTCATCCGCTTAATCTTACAAGGTCCGCCCGGAACAGGCAAGACCTCCGCCGCGGTACAATTCCCCGGCGTCTACATCGCAGACTGCGACCTCAACCTCGGCGGCCCTCTTCGCTACCTCAAATCTAAAAACCTTCCGTTACCTGTCGGCTATGACATTATTGACCGCGACGAAAACGACAAAATCATTGCCGAAGAGTTCCGATATACTCGCCTTGTCAAATGCCTCCAAGCTGCGTGCGCAGAGCCTTCCGTCAAGACTATCGTCATCGACTCCGCAACGAAAATCTCCGATTACATCATCGCTCACGTCTTGTCGCAGATGAAAACTAAGACCGGGGGAATGGAGATGCAGTCGTGGGGCTTTTACCTCGCATTCTGGAAGGATCTTATCAACGCAATCTCGGCCCAAAAGAAACATTTGATCCTCATCTGCCACGAAAAAGTAGAGAAAGACGAGATCGACCAGAGCTTACGTTACTTTCTAAACATCCCCGGACAATTCGGCAACATTGCCGGTGCATTGTTCACCGATGTCTGGCGAGCGGAAGTCAAAGAGACTCCAGGGTTCCCGCCCAAGTATGAGTTCCTCATCCGGACCATGCCAAACTACCGTTTCAACCTGAAGAACTCTTTCCAGTTACCGGGAACATTCCCCTTCGCTTGGAAGACTATCGAAGACAAGTTGAAATGAACGCAACCATTCTTGTTACCCTCGAAGTCGATGATCCTTCCGAAGTTTCCGACTACGCTGCAGACATCTTTGATGCTTTAGAGTCCAACGGAATGCCGATTGTATCCGCTACCCCTTGGTCCAGAGAACAAACCACAACAACACCAACCAATCCATACTTAAATGAAACTCCAAACAATCTTCTCGGGTAACATCGCCGGGATTTCCCATCGCGACATCGACTTTACCAAGGTAGGACTGAATGACCTGTTAGTCCTTACGCCTGATCCTCATAACGTTTACGACTCCTATGCTGTAGGCATCATCCATCAGTCTTCTGGCCAGGATCTCGGGTTCATGCCCGCGATTTCTACTAAGGCTTACCACGACGCGAATGCAAATGACTTCCCTGTTAGTGCCCACATTATCGAAATGAATCTCGCGAAACGTGTGGCAACCATAACCATAACCATTCTCATTGCAATCGAATGAACACAAGAAACCTCCCCTGTCCTTGTGGCAGCGAAAAGAAATTCAAGAAATGTTGCGGACTCCCGGCCAAACGTGCTGAAGTCTTTCAGCAAATTATTCAACAGAACAAACTTTCTCATAAACCAGGCAAGTTCTACGTCACTCCACTTTCGGTCCAACCTTAACACCGTTGGCCACCGTGCATAGACGGTATCTATGCAACCTAACAAAACAAAACAAAACATATGTCCAACGGACCTCTTAACATCAACCTCAGCATCGCTGCGGTCAAAACTACAATCCCTGTCATCGTTGACGGCCACATGGTCAAGGCGAAGCTCAAGGACGTTCAGCAAGTCACCAACGAAAAAGGCGACTCCATCAAATTTGAATGGAGTTTGTCGGACCCTGCTCCTACTACCGAAGGCGGTCAAGTCCAACCGGGCTTTCCCATCTTCGAAAACGTGACCTTGTATGACAAGAACACGGAAGCTGGAACTGTTCCTGGCTGGGCCTTGGAAAAAATCTCCCGTCGCGTGGACGCTGTCCTCGGCACCGGAGACGAAGGCAACAAAAAAGACAAGCCTGTCCGGCCTGAGTTCAATGGCGAGATCGTTGCGTCCATGATCGGTCGCGAAGTTGTCTTGAAGCTCAAGGCCAAGACCGGAGACTTCATCGGCAACGATGTCAGCGCCGTTTACTTCCCTGGAGACCTGGCAGGTGCGTAAGCCGAAAGGTACTGGTTCAATACCGCAAAAGCTTGCGCCAAAAACTGGCAGAGCTTAACACAAAACTCGCTCAGCTCGCCAGCGAATAACATTTCAGGGCGGAGGTCCAAACCCTCTGGCCCTGACCAATTTTCTACCTACTATGACAACTCCAACAATCCCACTATCCTCCATCGACACCGTAACCCGTGGCCGTAAGACCTACACAGGCATCGACAACTTAGCTAACTCCATCCTTGAACATGGGCTTATCCAACCCGTTGTGCTTGCCATCCACCCAGACGAAAAGTCGCCCTACACACATATTCTAGTCGCCGGAGGACGCAGGCTTGCTGCCTGTAAACTGATCGAAGAAGAAACAACAGCTTGGAAAACTCCAGTCCGTGCTGTTTTTGTGCACGGACTTTCTACCGTCCCCGGCTCCTTCGGCTACGTAATTAAAGACGAACTCATCGTGGAAGAAACTTCGTCTACGCTGTCTTCTCTCCTTACCGAGATTGCCGAGAATCGTAACCGCGTCGATCTCGACTGGAGAGAAGAACTCCCTATGGTCGTAGAGGCTTTCCGCTTGTCCAAGATGGAAGCCAACGTACGAGGTGAACGTCTTTCTCTAATGGAATTTGGTTCTATGGTCGGTGTGCAATACATGGACCTGCAAGCTGCGACTGCAGTCTACAGCGACTTCATTGCTAATCCTGAACGTTACGAAGACGCTGCTACTGTCCGACAAGCTGTCGCCATTAAGTTAAAAACCGAAGCTGACGAAATTGCCAAGCTCGCAGCAACGAAGTCCTTCAAGTCCATTCCCGCTTCCACCCCCGTTGCGATTCAAGCTGAACAAAAACAAGAGAGTCCCACCTTGTCGTCCTTAGAGCCATCCGTGGCGCACGTGAACTTGTCCTCTTCGTTCTTTCACAAGAACGGCCTCGACGTCCTGGCAGACCTACCCGAAAGCTCTATCAATCACGTTATCTGTGACCCTGATTACGCAATCGACGTCGCGACCCTTGGCTCTAACATGTCCGCTATCGCTGTTGCCGACGGCGTAGCTCAAGCTTCCGTAGCAGACTCGCTCTCTGACCTCTATCGCCTTATCGACCTGAGCTTCAAAGCCGTAGACAACAACGGTTTCCTCGTGTTCTTCTACGACCTCGATCACCACGAAAAGCTAGTTCGCTATGCTTACGCTTGCGGTTGGAAAGTCCAACGCTGGCCACTCATTTGGGAAAAATCCGACTTCAACTCCAACGGTGCGGCACAATATAACTTCACCAAAAACATGGAATATGCTATGGTCTGTCGGAAACCTGGAGCAACGCTGCAGAAATCCCAACAGACTTCCATCTTCCGCTGTGCTTCTCGTGCTACCGTCAAGCTCTTTGGCCACCCGTTCGCCAAGCCCGAAGGACTCTGGCATTTTATTCTACAAGCTGTGGCCATTCCCGGTCAGACTGTATTTGACCCGTTCGCTGGCTCTGGCTCCGGTCCGATTGCCTTTGCTACCTACGGAATGAAACCCATTGGTGCAGAGATCAACCCTACACACTTTTCAACTCTCATCTCGAATCTCAAATCTTTCTACCGGCGTGCTATTGGCGAGCATGTAACTTTCTCGTGACCCTCTCCGTAACAGATCTTCGCTCTGCCGACAGGTATGAAGTCCATCTCGACGCGGACGGTTCTTTCGATTCCGCTTTGCGCTATACCGTCGGAATCACCACGGACCCTATCGTCTACGCTCACCTCTCTACCATCAACCCTAGTCACCAGCACTTAATCTCTGAAGCTGTATGGAAATTTCAACAAACCTTGTCCTCCAACGTAAATCAATCGCAGCCCAATTTCCCGTAGGCACATTTAACAAGATTGCCATCCTCGGAGACAGTCCGGGAAAACAAGAAGTCGCATATGGCATTCCTTTTTGTGGAACAGGAGGTAACTTTCTGTCTTCCATCCTCCATGCACAAGGAATTGCTACCCGGAACTCTTATCTTTCCTATCTTGTTCCAAGCCAAATCCCTAACGGATCTTTCGCCTCTATCGCATGGGGCGGGAGGGAAGTAACGGAAGGAGGACAAACCATACAAGAAGAGCTTGCTCGACTTCAACCGAACATCCTCCTTTGTCTCGGGCCTGCCGCTCTTAACTATGCCAAGTTCGGACAGGCTCAACCTCCACGTATGCGCGGCAAAGCTCTCTCCTGGAAAGCGGATCTTCGTGGCTGGCGTGGAAGCCTTTTTCACTCTCCTGTATTTAACTGTAAATGCATTTCAACCTATGACCCATTCTATGTCCTCCGAGATTATTCCACCTTTCCTCTTCTTCAGTTCGATTTACAAAGAACAGTTACTGAAAGCCGACATCCTTCCTTATCGCTCCCTGTCCGGACAATCCATACATCCGCATCTGCTGACGAGTTGTGCTTCCTTATGGATACCTGGGGTGCCGGGATCTACTGCTCTCTCGACATTGAAGGAGGATTACCTAAGTGGCTGGTCAATGCGAAAGCTCTCGCTAAACCGAAGGACAAAGATCGTCTCCGCTATGGCTGGCCCTGCGTTAGCCTCTCTCCTGACCCTTCGCGGGCATGGTCAATCGCTTGGGGAAGGTATACGGAAACGGATCACGTTCGTCTCCTTCGAGCTTTCGCCAAACTTATGTATCGCGATGACGTACCTAAAGTTTTGCAGAACCAATTATACGATAATTTCGTACTGTCCTTTGGATACGGAATCCCTATCCGTAATGTAACCCAAGATACCATGATTAAAGGCTGGGCTGTGTATGCCGAGCTTCCCCGTGGACTATCCACTCAAGGCTCCATCTGGACTCGTCAGCCCCACTGGAAAGACGATACCATGTATGGAACAGGGATCGACAACCTGGCTCACGGCTGCGGTATGGACTCCGCTGTTACTTTAGAAATTTGCCTTGCTCAAGACAACGCGCTTTCGCCGGAGTCGATGAAGCATTACAAGACCATTATCGACTTGCAGAACTGCTTTCTGTTCATGGAACTAAATGGCATCAAGTATGACCAACCGGCAGTCACAACAAAACTCCGAGGTGTCCAAAAGAAGCTGGACAAACTGGGAGCATGGTTAGACAAACAAGCAAAAGGACCGCTCCGAGGACCAAAGGGTTCGCTCTCGTCGAAGAAACTTTGCGATTACCTTTATGCTTCCGGCGGCTACCCGAAACAGTTTGCCAAGGTCAATGGCAGGCTTACAACTAAGCTTACTTCCGATAAAGATGCGCTGCTTAAACTAAAAAAACTCCATTCACATGACCCTTTTCTTACCAACATCCTACGCCACCGCCACCTTGAAGGAGTCCGCGAGACGTTGTCAATCGTCGCGGACTCTGATGGTCGGGTCCGTTGCGGGTATTCACTTGAAGCTGAGACAGGTAGAGTTAAATGTTACTCTTCTCCTACAGGCTCCGGAGCAAACTTACAAACCATCCAAAAAGACCTGCGCTTTTCCTATACTGCTGAGTCCGCTGGACATGACTTCGCCCAGTGCGATCTTGAAGGGGCAGACGGATGGACAGTAGCCTGTCGTTGTAAAGCTCTTGGCGATCCGACTATGTTCGATGATTACAAAGCCGGGATGAAACCAGCGAAGATCATTGCGTTATTGTATTACTTTGGTGAAGTCATTAACACGCTTTCTCGCCCAGACTTAAAGTGGCTGCACGACAAAGTCTTCCCTCTTGTCCAAAAAGAAATCGGTAAATGGCTTTACCTTGGATGCAAACGAGTGCAGCACGGAACTAACTACCTAATGGGAATCCCAACAATGCAAATGAACGTCCTGATGGACTCCTATAAAGAATCCGGTGTGCCAGTATATCTTGCTTTCGGAGACGCTAAACGACTCCAACAACTCTATCTCGCCCGCTACCGTGGCGTAAGCTTTTGGCATACATGGTCGTCTGCAATGCTAACTTCCAAAGGAGAACTACGGTCGGCTTCTGGCCACAACCGGGTGTTCTTCGGCCGTCGAACCGGAAAGGAACTTAACACTACGCTAAAAGAATTCCTCGCGAATGAACCACAAAACAACACCACGTGGGCTACGTCTTTGGCGATGCTGAAATTGTGGAAAGATCCAGCCAACAGGATTAGCGGGGTTATCTTAATGAATGCTTATGATACTTGGGTAGCTACAATCCAACGGAAACCCGGCGGTCTTTTCATTGTCCCTGTTCACCAAGTGCATGATGCGCTCTGCGTAGTCTGGGAAAAACTCCGCCGAACCTGGGCCAAAAACAAGATGAAAGAATATTTTAACAATGAACTAATAATCGCCGGTATACCGGTAACAATTCCGTTCGAAGGGAACTACGGTTCGTCTTGGGGGGAGCAGGAGGAAAGTATATGAACAACGGAGAAATAAAACAGGAAAACAAAACACCCTTACTAGGACTCGTCTTTGACGAAGCCCCAGTTGCACAGTCCCTAATAAACAAAGTCCTACTTATGAACACACCACAACAAGTAACAGAACGCTACACTAACAACCTAATCCGCAATGGACAGAATGACCAGTTTGTTCTATCTTACAGCCGTTCACAACGTAACTATGCACCAGACGGGAGTTTTCTTGGCTACATGTTTGAAGCCAGAGTACTACCACAAGATTCAAATGTTTCGTCTGAAGATCCGTCATTCGGTGCAACACCTAGTCAAGCAGTCAAGAATGCACTGGAAAAATACGGAGTAACTTTTCGATGAAACCCCTACTTGCCCACACATACGAACCCCATCGCCTCTCGTTCCCCTGTTATGTCCAGCCAAAACTTAACGGAATCCGCGCACTCTCCGGGACGATTTCCGGTCAGCGACATTTCCAATCCCGAGACGAAATTCCCTGGAACCGTAACGTGCTCTTGCACATCGCAACCGCGTTGGAAAACCTCCTACCAGATAATGTCCTAACAGACGGGGAGCTGTATGTCCACGGTTGGCCATTGCAACGCATTAACGGAGCAGTAACTCCTGTCCGTCAGGAAGCTAACGAGGACACAGTGCAAGTCCAATACCACATCTTCGATGTTATCGACTCGACGGAAGCATTCTCCCAACGGTATAAACGCAAGTTCGACCTCGTTGTTGTTTCCGATTGTCCTATTCAACCAGTTCCTACATTACGTGTTCATGATGAAGACGAAGCGAATGCGCTATACGCAAATTTCGTAGCCCAAGGGTATGAAGGCATGATGTATCGGTTAGGAGATTGCCCATACACGGCCCCGAAACAACCTCGTGCTGGCTCCCTCCACGTCCCTAACAATACCCGCTCTCCTTTCCTGTCCGACCAAGACAACCGTTGCTGGCATTTGCTCAAACGCAAAGACTGGCACGACGCAGAGTTTACTTGCATCGGAATACAAGAAGGAAGAGAAGGCAAGTATGAAAGCATGGTCGGAGCACTCGTTTGCGCTGTCGGCAACGGAGATACATTCACCGTAAGCGGTGGCCTTACCGACCATCAACGCATACTTTACTGGGAGCAACCTTCCCTTATTGTTGGCACTTCCGTCAAAGTTAAGTTCCTCCTTTACTCTACCGCAGGCATTCCACTTAACCCAACACTACTATGACAACTGAACAATTCGACAAACTATGCGACTCCCTCTCAACTTCCCGCCGGACAATCGTCATGGCCAAACGGCCTGAATATACTGAAGGACATTCCGATGTCCTGAATAACTTCAAAGTCGTAGCGACTGAACTTGGCCTGACTCCGATTCAAGTCTGGTATGTTTACTTCCGCAAACACGTAGCTTCCATCGGCCAATACGCAAAAAAGCCAGATGCCGGTATGTCCGAGCCAATCCAAGGTCGAATCATGGACGCCCTAAACTACCTCGAACTCCTTAACGCACTGATTGAAGATGAAGCCAGGTGACCCTGTCCTCTACCCTAAGTTCTGGGATGGCAGCCAGCCTGACCAAAACTACACCGCTGTCTTAAAAGAAATCCGAGACAACAATGCGGTGATCGAAGTTTACCACAATGGCCTTCTTCGCACCGCAACCGTAACCCTATCTGACCTAAAGCCCAACCCAACTCCTAATGTCCTTTCTCCGTAACTATCTTTCCTACTCTACCGGAAACGAATGCCCTGAAATGTTCCATGTTTGGGCTGGCTACGTCTGCCTGTCTGCAGCAGTTTCTAGACGTGTGTGGCTATCCTTCGGAGACGAAGTCATTTACCCTAACATCTATGTCATGCTCGTCGGAGACGCAGGCAACGGCAAATCCATTGCGTTGCGTAAAGCCAAACGCGTTATCGCAGAACTTAACGATATTCCTATTTCCCGTTCTGTAGAAACACCAGAAGGTCTCTGGCGATTCATGGCCGGGGACTCTAGCAAGAATCCTCCTGTTCCTTCGCCAGTAGCGTTCCCTACAAAGTGGCCTGACGGCGAGATACGCGAAGTCCATCCAATGACAATCATCGCTAACGAATTCATTAACTTTATTAACCTTAACCAAGCAGGTTGGATCAACGCACTTAATGACATTTACGACGAAGACTTTTATGAATACCGGACAAAAAATATGGGAGAAGATAACCTTATTGGACCCTACATTGTCCTCCTGTCCGCACTCACAACGGAAGTTTCTTCTGATCTACAAAAAGCACGAATCATTGCGTCGGGTTTTGCCCGCAGAACTATCTGCCAGTTTGGAGAACGTCAGTGGAACAATCCCCACAGCCAACCCGGCTTCGACGATGATCAGAAAGTCCAACGAGCTGCTGCAGTAGAATACGCTAAAGGTTTGCAGAAGTTGCACGGAGAAATTGCCGTTAGTGCCGAAGTCTGGGCATTCTGGAAAATTTGGTATGACGAACATTCCCACAACGTCCCCAAGCAAACTCCGCAGTTACGGTCCTGGTATACGAGCAAACCCCATCAAGTCTTAAAGATTGCCATACTGACAATGCTTTCCGAATCCTACGACCTTGTGCTTCGCATTCCACATATTCAAATTGCTCTTGACTATTTAGAAATCATGGAACAAGATCTTGCTAAAGTATTTGGCGGATTTGGACGGAACGAACTAGCCGCAGTAGCATCGAAGATTCTCGACTATCTACAAGGCCAATCCGAACCATTGTCCAAAAAACGTGTGAAGACTCTCTTCTGGTCATCGTGCAAACCGCCCAATGACTTTGAAGAATGCTACCAGTTCTTGCTCCAATCTAAACAGATTTCCTCTGCTTACTTGACGAACAGGACCAGCGGTATGCAGGACGAAATCACTGGTACGCCGGCAACGATGGTTGCGTTTGCCGCTTCCGTAGAGACTGCTCCGCAAGCTGACGTAGCTCCGACCGAGTTGCGTTCGGAAGCTCCGCCCGTAGCTGATCCATTAACACAGCAACCTGTGCCGACCTCCCCTGTGAGCGAGTTACCAATCCCAACTGAGCCTCAATCTGTCGTCGGAATTCCAGCCTTGCAGCTTCCGAAGCGTCTGACGGAAGGTTGAACTTAGACAGGATGTCCTTACGGGCAGACGATCCTGAACGCCTCAAGTCCCGGAAGAACGCAAGCGACTCTGCTTGGCGTGCTATTGCTTGGATCTCACCTCTGACATCCAGTTCTGGATTCTCCTGTAACTGTGCTCGCAATGTCGCCTGCACATTTCCGAACTTGCCTTCAATAGCCAGTTGTGCTTGGTCCTGTCTAAACGTCGCCACCTTCTGATTCGCGACCTTGTCCGCTCTAACCGCAATTCTTTGCGCTGCGTTGAAGTCAGCCTTCCTCTTTGGTTGGAATCCTGCCAACATACCAAGTTGCTCACCCGGTGTCGGCTGAATCGTAGGATTGCCACGGCTGTCCATTAACGGTCCACCACCACTCTGCGTAAGTTCAAAAATCTTCTTAAACGCAGGAGGCATCAAATCCCGGACACCAGAAGCATCCCCTTGTGCAAGTTTCGTCGCCCCTTTGAACAAGCCTGTGGCTACCGATAACGGCGCACCAATAAGCTGGTCTACTTGGAACCCGTTATACTCGCTCACGCCGGGCAGTGTTCCCATGGACAGTCTGCTCTGCCAATCCCAACCAAGGAGTGAAGGCAAACCCGTAGTTGCTGCATCCGAGAACGTGTGTCCACTCTCTTCGTCTTCGCCAAAGAACTGTGCGAGAAGCTCCCGCAAGTTCTTGTTAAGTTGCAAGTTTGGAAAGAGCTTCTCCAGCAACGCAATCCCTCCTGCCATAAAGGGCATTCCGAGTGTGCCTGCCATAGCGAACTGGACTGCAAGCATTTGAACTGCAGCAACCTTAGCTGCGTATTTCTCATGCGGAGTAAATCCAGGAGGATTAAAGAACCCTTTGCCGATTAAGTGCGTTAGCTGGCCAATACTCCCGATAACGTAAGATTGCATACTATTCGCGATCATCGCTGTCGACTTGGAAAACGTATCCTGACCGGAGAATGCTCCAACCGACCGGTTCACCTTTCCTCCGACGTCATTCACTGCATGGTTAAACCTTTTGGCCTCTATATACGCTTGCTCTTTTGACATTCCCTGGTTACGGTGATGATCGAAAGCAACCAGAAGTGCAACACTATTGTTGAAATGCTCCACCTGCCGGAACATCCACATACTTCCAGTCTGCAATCCTCCAAGCAACGTGCTTGCATGATCTCCTGCGGTTTTCTTTCCCTGACCTGCAATATGTCGTTTAATGTTATTTGACAGAACCTCGTTCGTCGCTTCTTCGACATCATAAATAGTCAGGCCGATTTCACCGTCGTGAGTCGCTTGCTGTCTTAACCATTCATGCTCTGCGGTGTTCCACTTGCCTGATATAACTTCCTTGCCTGCCGACGCTATCATCTTATACGACCGCAACGGGTTCGCTGTCAACGCTGTAAGCTGCCCGGCTCCACGAAGAAACATCTGCGTTCCGTTCGCCATGGCAGAAGCCACGTTTGCACCGAGAAGCCAATGCGTTGTAAAGCGCGTCGCCATCCGTGCAACTTTTGGATCTGGAGACAAGATGTTTTCCGCGTGTTGTTTAAGGTAGCTTTTGAGGTCAGGTCTGCTTTGCAACTCTGGGTCCATCAACACCAACCGCATTTCCGCCTGGTAAATTTGCCGCGCCCAGTAGGTAGAAGTCTTTCCAATCCACGAGAAGTGGTTCTTCAAGTAAGAAAGATCCTCCGCTCCTTTACGTAATGTTCTCGCTTTCGTAGGAACATCTACGATACCAGCTTGTTTTGCCACGACTGCAAACTGTTCCACGGCGGAAGTCTTTTGCATTGTCTCCAGAATCTCCGGTCCAAACTTGGCCACCATCATGTCCTGCATATTCTTATCATAGACCCGCATCTGTGCAATCCAACTCTCAGTCCCCGTACCGAAATGCGGAGCAAAGTCCATATTCGCCGTGACTTTTGTAAACGACTGTAAGGTCGTGCCTGTCTGTTTCGCCCGCAACTCTGCTTCTGCTTTGCTGTCAAACTTGTCCATTTTGCCGTTTGCAAACGTGGCAGTATAATCTCCCATACGTTGTGCACTCGCCCATCCAGGATTGTCTCTCATGAACGTATCCCAATTCCTCCACTTAGCGGATTCGTTCGTAAGAACCTTGATAAGCGTCTGCAAGATTTCGGGCTTGACCTCCAATGAAAGTTGTTGCATTTTCTGGTTTGCCATCGCAGCCTTCTGTGGGTCGGAGAAATCTGTTAGCGCATACTCCATTACCGCATCGGCAATTTCTACGTTTCGATTCAATTTGAATCCAGACGTATCCGCAATCAGTGCAGCGGCGTTGGAGACAGAGACTTTGCGCATACCGTCCAGAGTCACAAGGTTCATCTTCTGTTGAGAAAGCTCTTTCTGCACAGTAAGTTGCTGCACCGACTCCCGATCCCCTTTCGACAACCCTTTAAGTAACTCCTGTACTTGCGGACTTGTAATAGGCAGCGTGACAATCTTCCCTGTCTTCTGTCCCTCTTGTTGATTAGCGAAGATCCATCCGTCCACGGCGCGAACAACCCTCGGACTTCCTATGGTCTTAAACATCGTGTCTACGGCTTTGTCCGTTGGAACTCCTGCATCCAGGTCAATAGCAAAAGCGGCGTGACCAGCAAGTTGCATATGTCGGGAGTTAGTCATCAACTGATATCCCTTGTCCACACCTTCTGCAAGCAACGGATGGTTAAGAATCGCTTGTGCAGGTTTCATAATAAACTTCGCAAGCGATCCCATCTCTTCCTTGGTCCAGAACAAACTTGGTTTCGTCGAGTAAATCTCCGCCGCACCGACAGGATCCAAACCGGCAAGTCCTTGCATTTGTTCGTAAGCGATCTTCCCGTAAGCATTCGCCTGCATGATAGTATGCGTAGCATCCAACGCTTCAGCAATGCCAGACTTGAGTCCGTCCATACTTTCTACGTTAAGCCACTGCATCACCCCTTTGTCGTCGAAGGCATTCAACGCTTTGAGCATAACCGCAGCGTCATTAGCGCGTTCATACAACAACGGTTTCATCGCATCAGGCATGACATCCATCCAGTCTTTAATGTTCTTGCCGTCGCCTAGCAACATATCCTTAATAAATGTCTCGAAACCGGCAGGACTTTGTTCATATCCCGCTTCCTCCAAGGACCAATTAAAGAACTCTTTGTCCGGACCATTCTCCTCGTAAGCTTTCGTAACAAACTCTTGTGCCACGCGCATACCGGGAGTTACCTCTTTATGTTCGAAAATGGTATTCAGAATGTCAGCCTTGCTTGCATCTTTGGCCGCGAGTAATCCAACTAATCTATCCGAATACCCTCTGGCAGAACCTGCATCCAAACCTTGTTTGCTAAAATAGTCCAGGCCAAAAGCTCGAACAGATGCTACGCTCTTAGTCGTATTCAAAACATTCGATGTGATGTTCATGACTTCGTCAAAAGCAGAGCCTTCTGTATTTTTGAATCCGAGAATGAACCCGACCCAGTTCTTAAACGCCTGCAAGCCGTTGTTTTTATCGACTTTGATTTTGGTCAGGATATCCCGAAACTCTTTAGAAGAGAACGTCTGCGAAACAAATTCATCCCCGTTCAACAAAGCATAAGCAGAATCAACCAAGTCCGTGTTGGTCGTCAACTCTGCCATGCCCGCTTCTTCTTTGGCGTAGCGTTCATACCAATTTGACTTCTCCGCTGCTTCGACAATGGCCCGGAGTTCAGGAGAAACTTTCCCTATAACCTCTTTGCGCAACATCTCCAACGCATTCCGATGCTCCGCTTTCGCAGGATTTGCCAGCTCGTGCAAGGTTAGCCCATGGAACAATTCGTGCACCATAATCGACTGCCGCGAAAGCTCCGACATTTTGGAAAGGTTCTCCGCAAGGTTGATAATAACTCTCTTTCCGTCTGCCTGCACTGCAAACGACATTCCCGATTCCTCGTTCTTAGACCATTTGATTTCAATCAGGTCCAATGCTCCGTCCAGTTTCATGGCGTGCAAGTCGGCTGCCAGTTCCTGAATGACAGGATGTTCGGATTGTAGGAGATGCTCTAGTTGACTTTTGCCAGAATTGCCGACAGAGGATACCAACTTGACATCCTTTGGCGCAGTCGGAGTCCAGGGTTTTTCCGGCGAACGCGCTGCGACTGGACTCGGATTTTTAACTACATTATAAATTTCCTTTTGTAGGATTTCTATAGACGATTCACCTTGTGCTTTCTCATACCCTGCAACTTCATCAAACACTTTAGGACGCGAATCCAAACTTTCAAAATCAAGATTAGTTCGACTGAACCATTCACGAGTAGTTTCATTCGGTAACGGTTCAACATTCACCCTTTGACCAGAACCGTCATCCAAGTCGTCTGCTACAAGTTCACGTATTTTAGGCCAGTCCAAACCATGGGCTTTTAACAACTCCAAGACTTCGGTCGCTGGTTCAGTTTTTAGAAGTATTGTTACGCCTTCCGCTTCTACATCAATGCGCTGCAATCCGTACGGAGCTGATTCTTTTCCCCGTTTAATAAGCCGCCCAGTTATACCAGCAGTAACCCGGCCCGGACTAGGACGAACCTGGCCATCTCCATACGCTCGGCCTTCGCTATCGTCTTGCCCGTCCTGCCAGCCGTACGTTTCGCCCTCTTCTTGTTTTTTGTTCATTTTCCGAACAACATCTTGCACAGCCTTCAACGTCCCTCCAGCTAAAGCCGCATCCAGTTCTTCGCGCATTCCTACTTGATCCGCGAGCATACGCAACTCCTCGAAATTTTCTTCTGTAGTTTGCTTGACGATCTCGTCCTTAGGCAGCGTAAATGTAATGTCACCTTTCTTACTTAACCCTTCTCCTTGCAGGATCGCAGAAACAAAGCTCGCTTTGAACGCCTCTCTTCCTTCATTAGTCGCGAGTTCACCATTCCTTAACGCAAAGTCCGCTTTCCGATGGAACATACCTGAGTTAATAATCTTTTGGTAATTCGAGTTCCCATCTCCGCCAAGTTCGAGGAATGTATTCTGCAAGTCAAGAAGAAACTTGTGTTCCTCCTGCTGTAAATGAGTGGGGTCTCGACTATTGACTTCATTCTCTCCCATGAACTGCATTGCATCTTCGAACGTACTTTGTTCCTGCTCTGCTTTGGTTACTTCCTTTCGTGTTTCATTGATCAAACTCTGTACGGCTTCCTTATCCGTCGGAGCTTCCAGGCTTGCAGACTCGGCATCTAGCCACTTCCGTCTTTCAGCAACGGCCGCATTATCCAAAGGTGCCATTCCATAATGTTCACGTAGCGCATTTATCTTGAAGATGCCAGCCTCAAACTGTTCTGGAGTCATCGCCGTAGCAATTTCCTTTTCCACTCCGTCGAGGATTTCCTTGCCCGATTTGATTTGCTCTGTCCGCTGTGCGTCTTTCGACTGCACAGGTAACTCTTGGAAGTTATCCGGACTTTTTTCTTTCTTTACTTTATACAGCGGGTTATCCGACATTCTTACCGCAGCATCACGAGGGACAAAGAAATTCGTCTGTCCAGCTTCCCGATTTGACCCTGGCTCGCTCCCCGTAGGAAAGCCGACTAAGTCTCCAACTTCAATCTTTGTCCCGTCGGAATACCGCAAATCCTGTCCGCGAAGGTCTTTTACTTCGACAATACGGAACGTCCCGTTTTTGTTTGTTCCGTGTTCTGTTCCGAAAACATCGAACTGTTTGCTATTCTTATGCACGAATGCTCCGCCGACAACATTTTTGCCTCCAGTCGCAACATTTAAGTCTTGCATCCGTTGATATTCTTCATCCGCTTGGCGATTGGCTTCTTCTAACGAAACGCCTTCGCCCTTAGACTCCGTGCGAGTTCTCCGCTGACCACGAAGCTCTTCCAAACTAGATGCAAGATCCACTGTTATTGTTTCCAAAGGCACTGTGCCGGGAGTGTTCTCCGCAACCTTACGCTTCTCTGCGCCGAGTTTGAGAGCTAGTTCTGTCTTAGCAATAATTGCCTTTGTATCCAAGAACTCCTTTTTCGACGTCCGTCCTCCAAACTCAGCCCGACCAGTTTTCGTCAGCATTAGTCCCGCGAACGGAAGCTGGCCAAGAGTCATGTCTAACGCGGCTGTAATTGGATCGAAGTGATACTCCGAGTTCGGGTCCACCGCAGACTGTGCCATTGCTCCAACTTCACCAAAGATACTTGCTCCAACTTCACCAGCACCCAGAGACACGGCACCTTGTGTTCTAGTAAGCGGCATAATCCGATTAGCAATAGCGGGATTGACGGCTTCGCCCATGACTGCACTAAGTCTGCCCGCAGGGTTCAGCATTGGACCAGCTAACTTGCCCGCGCTGTCTCCAAACATTCCCAACGCTGTTCTCAGGCTCTTTTGGTAAACCGCGGGCATGGCAGCGTTCGTTGCACCGGCAACTACACCTACAGCAGGGGAGCCAGTTTCCGTATATGCTCCTGCACCACTAAGTGCGGCTGTGCCTGCAAGTCTGGCAGCAGTAAATCCTGCACCAGCACCAGGAATAAACAACGGAGCAAAATCCACAAACATCCGCGGCAAGCTCCGACCGATGTTTGCTCCTTCCTCCGGTCGACCAACGGCCGTTCCTACCGATCGTCCAAAGCCCTCTCCTATGTCCGGAAGTCCGGTCCATTCCAACGCGCGATCTATTCCCGTCGACGCCTGTTTAATCCAGTTGTCGTTAACACCCGCATCAAACGAGTTGTTCCCGCGTTTCCGGTTTTGCATTGTCGACCAGTCAGACAGGGATTCCTGCACAACGCCAGCGCTTTTCAGCGTGTCGTATAGATCGGAGACTTGACGATAAGAGAGGGCCATATAAGGTAGTGGTTAGGGACGAGGTGCAAACATACCAGTGCCGAATAATCCGCCCTTGCCGGGTTTTTTCTGTGGACCGGACTTGGCAGTACCTTCCGCAACAAGACGGGCATATTCTGCCTGGTCTTGTGGAGACAGCTGCGCGACCGCGGCTGCGTTTTGTTCTCCTGCGCTTTGAATTGTTTGCTGTGGAATAAACGCCTGGGACGCAGGCATTCCGTTGATCTTCCCTTCAACAGGAGGTCCGATAAGATTCGGGTCTGCTTGATAGGACGAACCAACTTGATCGCCATCTTGCGAATAGATTTTATTCTGTCCGTTCGGTCCTTCTTCGACTACGCCGTGGGACTGGAGTGGAACCTTTTGGTCTCGTTGCATAACAGCGGCCTGGCCTTGCAATTTTTTCATTTTATCAATCTCGTCTTGGTCCATCCCTGTTGCACCAGCTTCCTGTTGCGATTGAGTCAGTATATCTCCACCGCCGAGTTTTGCCCATTGGTTTTCTGCGGTGTTTCCTTGACTAGCGCGGTTAGCTGGGTTGGTATTTTTAAACGCAAAGAACTTGTCAGTCTTTGCTTGTTGTGCAGCCGCTTGATCGTCGGAACGAGTAGTCCGCATTTGTTTCATTACGTCTCCCATGTTCTGTTGATTCTGTTGTCCTCCTAACAGTTGCATTAAGGCCTGTTGGAATGGGTTCATTTGCTGAGTTGGAGCTTGGCTTTGCCTCGGTCCGGCTTGGCCTTGCCTCGGTCCGGGTTGGCCACCTGCTGCACCTGTGTAGCCCTGAGGTAAAAAGGGTTGATTTGGGTTCGTGTTGACTAGGTCGATTGGGGCTTGGTCTGCCATAATATTAGTTAGTTAGGGTTGTGGTTGTGGTGTTGTCAGAAGATAATCTTCCGGTTGAATTTTCCCTAGTGTTGGAAATTGATTTAACGCTCGTGCTCGTAGAATGTCTTCGGGCGAAAGTGCTCTTGTCGGCGGAGTAAGTTGTTGATCTACCAAATCCAACCAAGCATTTCCCGTATCCGTTGCAGTTGCCATTTGTGTTGGCTCCATACCGAATAATCCCCTAACAGCATTTCCACCTCGACGAGCAAGTCGCGGAGCAAAGTCTAATATACTTGTAGCAAGTTCTTTTCCAGAAGTATTCCACCAGGAACCTAGGTTCTCACCTGAAGCGTAACCGGGTGCATCTGGATGCGCAGATGGTCCGCCAGGAGAACCGACAGGAGACGGAACCATTCTTTGATTCTGTTCTCCCCAAGGATACATTCTTGCGGCTTCTTGCTGGTAAGGATCTTCTAGCGTTCCGTATAATCTTGCGATAGCCTCTTGTTGTTTTGCAATGGAAATGTTATTCGGATTATCATACACCGGATCAAATTGACTTTTCACAAAAGCATTAGCAGCCGACTGGTTGTTCGTCTGCATGTTAGTTCCAACCGCCTGCAACTCTGGGCCCATCGCCTGTAAAATTGCAGGGTCAATCTTACCAGTGCGCACCATTTCAGTGAGCAAATTAATATCAGTTGCGCGGTTATCCGCTGCAGTCCGATCTCGTTGTATAAGATTTGCCTGCTCCATCTGTTGCCTTTCCAATGCCAACTTCTTTTGCTGAAATTCTCGTTGTGATTCAGCTTGAATCGAGTCAGTCTCATTCTGCTGCATACCGAGCATTGCCTGCATTAGCATTTGCGGTTGGTTATTATTTTGGTTCCCCTGTATCGCTTGCATAAGCTGCAAAGCCATACCAAGTTCAGCCATCTTCCGACTTTGTGGGGTTTCTCTTTGTTGTTGTCTGTATCTTCCCATAGTATTAGCCCCGGAGGGCGGTTATAAGTTCGACTGCAGCGATAACGCCAAAGTGCGAACTAGCGGTTGCGGAGTTAAGAATCAGTGCAATGCGGATGTCAAAAACATCGCCAGGCGCAAATCCCGTTGGAGTGATAACGAAATCTTTGTCCGCGAGTGTTATCGAGTTAATAGTTGTTGCCGCGGTTGTGACGAGGTCTGCACCAACGGTTAAGTCCCGTGCAACTTTGTGGATTTCAACATCAACCGTAGCGGACGTTGCAGCAACACTTGTAAGCATCCCGGCGGCAAAGCGGAGGCTAACAGCAGCTCCAGCTTCATACTCGATTGGAAGCTGCACTGTAGTCCGGGCATACTGCGTAACAGCGCCGGCAGCATTCATGTCCGAGCTGCGAATACTCGGTCCAGAGGTTCCAAATGTTCCGTCATTGATGCCCAGGTCATCTGCACTGGCGGTTCCTAGAAGCGTCCCGAACGCGTTCCAGATACGGAAGTTTGCCAGCGGTAACGGAATACTTGCTCCCGTATTCGCAATGATTTGATCCCGGCCAACTGGGCCATAAAAGCCTCGTCGAGCGGTGATTGTTTCTTTACATGTAATTTGTTCGTCGATTGTCATTGGTAGTTAATAGTTTGTGGTTTGCATGGTGCACAGCCTTTCTTGCGAAAGACTACGCGAAATTGTTTTTGTTGGTTGCAGGTCAGGCATTGGCCGAGGTAAGGGTTTCCGTTGAAGTTTTTGATTGCACAAAGTCGGCGTCCAGTGTCTTTGCCGGGTGGCTGGGATTGGTGTGGGCAGGTCATGCGGATATAACTTCGAAATAGCGTTCAAACACCCTACAGTCAAACAACCAATAGGGACCTATCGGGGAATTTGCCCGATGCCCACAAAAAGATCTCTTCTCCATCGTTCCGCCCCAACCATACTCCGGCGCACCTGGCTCTTCACCAAACAAGCCCCCGAAACAGCTCCACCCTATATCATAAGGATTGAACCTTAGAAACCCAGACCATTCGTTTTCCCATCGGCACAATGACACTCTGTGAACCAACACCTCCTCAAGAACTTCATCGTAGTCGACCAGCCTAATGATATAAGTTGCCGCAAACTGATCCTCTACGGCATTGTCTCCCGGCGTCAGGTTGCCGTCTCCCCCGATCAGGCAGGCTTGAGTTGTCCTGACTCCGCCAACATATTTCGCCCACGTGTCAGTTTCAAAAATCACTCCGTTTGTCGTGTCGCCGTAGCTGGTCCCTGAGCGCGACAAGCTGCCGACCCCAAGAAGGGTGATTGCGTCCGGCAAATCCTCTGCAATTAATAAGTCACCAAGGGGCGTAGGTTTCGCCGGATACATGCAGCAATCCGGACAACCACAAATGCTCACTCCTCCACTGCTGTTCAACTTCAACACTCCACCTTCTTCACATAGTTCTAATTCCATATCAACAACCCGGTTCATCCCAATACAATTTCTCGTCTTCCAAACTCCAACGCAAAACTGGATCTTCTGTCAAATCTTCCGGTATCTTCGGTAAGCGAAACTCATTTTGAACTGCTTTCTGCACAGCGGCTTTTGGCTCACTCATCAACAAACTCGGCTCAGTCTTCCGAACAATTTTCGTTGCCCTTTCTCTCCGTGCGATGGTCGCCGTGACTTTCCTTGGCTCTGGTGGTTTTTCCCGATCCCACCCCCATGAGTCTTTAATGCTTGTCGCAGTATCTCTGCTCGCACTTGGTAATCCTTTCTCACCCATGAATATCCTCCACGTTCAAAACTTCAACCCGATATTTCGTTCTGCTCCAACCAACTGCTTGTGAGTCCACCTTATACGCATAGTATCCAGTCAACGGAACTTGTGCCGGACTTGTAGCACCTATCACACTCGGACTCACACTTCCTTGAACCTCAACATTTAACGCTTTATTCACGGTAACGGTTGGAAAATTGTCTCCAATCCAACCAACCGCTGCATCTACACTAGCACTTGCATTTTCCGTCGCATTATTCAAAAACCTCGTACTCATTAACATAGGCGGCAAGTTCTGCACACGCACATCCAAGTTTATATCCTTACTTTTCCCCCAGCCTTTGGTCGCATCCCACATCTTATTCTCAGTATCATCACTGTTCAAACTATAAGACTGGCCAGCACTAGCACTGACGTCAACCCTGCCACTAACCTTTCCGCCACTCAAAACAAAAGTCAATGCAACAGGACGAAAACTAGGCCAAGCCAAAACACTCACTCCCTTTAGCGTGCTAACCTTTGCCAACACGTCAGCTTTAACAGCCGTTGTTGGTAAGTAAAACTCCCATACATCAACCCAAACTCCTGCTGTATAAAACTCTTTTCGGTTCCATAGTAGCTCCGGCAATACTCCCACGCTTGCGTGTCCACTAGCATTCTCGCTTCCACTTAGGCTATAACTATATCCACTCGCCCTTCCATTCCAGTCACTTTGTGTTTCTCCGTCTGCTTCGTCCTTAGTCCAGATAATTTCCAATGCCGCTAACTCGTCTGGCACTTCGATCTGGTCTTTTGTAATTGCACTACGTTCGCTTGTTGCATCCAACGCTGCCTGAATTGCAACTATGTCCCAGGTCTTTCTCAGGTTCAGATCTTTGCTAACAACATCCAGATCCGTCGCCGCTTCACCCATGTTAACTCCCATGGTAGTCTTCTGCCATTCAAACGGCATAACAATCCCCATACGAGGGTCATACTGTTGCCCATGCAACTCTTCCCCTTGGGAATGGTTCGTTGTTGGAGGAGTATAAGGCATTACCGTCCGTGCCTCCGAAATTGTTCAAAACGAAAAACATCCCATTCACGGAAAGACGCCAGCGCACGGTCAGCAAGCTCCTGTGGCGGAGGCAAGTTTCCTTCTTGACGAGAAATAAATTGCTTGTTAAAATAATTCATATGAATAATGCTTCGCCATTGTAAATACGACGAGCCTTTGCTTAGCCACGGGTCTGTTGCCGTAGTTTCCGCCAGCGTATCCGCGTCCCAATCCGTAGTCATAGCGTAGATTTCCATTCCCAACAGGAAAGTTTCCCCTGCTGTTTTGGGAAAAAACAACACCCGGTCGCCTGCGAAAGTAAACCTTCCGCGTCCAGGAGGTTCAAGAGTATTTCCATCCGTTACATTCCTCCGCCGATAATGCGGATTGACTCTTTGTCTTTCCAGACTTTCCGCGACCGTAGTCCATTCCACGGGAAGCAGATTTCCATATGTATCGAAAATCCCTACTTCAACAATAGACTTAACCTCCACTGCTGTTGCCGTTCCATAAAGAACCGTGTTCACAAGACTTCCTCCCGTGCTTCCATCAACGGATAACTCCGCTAATGTTCGAGTAAACTCGAAATCGTACAGTAATTCTGCCTCAGCACGAGCCTGATTAACTGCGACGAGGAATAGATCGAGACCGTTTTGGGTCAGATCCGCCACGTCAAGTTGCAGGTATGACGCCGTAGCTTTTTTAATGTCAGATAATAACACAGGAAGAAGATAGTTGTAAACAGGATTTAGAACTCTCGACCTTTAAGTCCAAATGGACCTGAAGGAGTGCCTTTTTTTCCTGTGAATTGTTTTTGGTCGTTGGTTCCGCCGAACGTATCAGGGTGATCCTTTGCCGTTGTGCTGAGCCGTTTCTCCTTATTTCCCTTGCCGGGAGTATAAGTTTTGCCTGCGAGTGAACCCATAGAGGTCGTATTCATAGTTTATTTTCCTTTTGTTGGATTAGCGCAGTTTTGGTGCGCCAACCACAGTGATGTAACCAGAGACCGCCGAAACGTCTCCAGCCGCTGCTCCACCAGAGAACGACCCCGCACCGAACACAATCGTGTCCGTTACAGGATCGACCACCGCTGGAACAACTACGTTATTGGTATCGTCGAAGAAGTTGCCACAAGCAACAAGCTGCGAAAATCCCAAAGCGTCCGCGCTGAGAACGTTGGTTTGACCACCAACGCTAACAGCGGTTAGCTTCAGGCGTTTCAACACCACTTTCTTGTCAACCGGACCACCGAACGCGAATTCCCCCGCGTCCAGTGAATCCGGCAACAAGCTGACTTGCGATGCAGTCAACGCAGACATAACTTAGAGGGTAATTCCTCCGAGGTCGCCGACGAACTGGAACGCTTCTGGATAAGGGAACTCGAAGCCACCTTCGGTCAACCATTGATCCTTCCGCTTGTCAGCATCGTTTTCCTGAATCATGGCTTCGATGTCCGTGTCGCTGTCAGTCAGCGGACGGAAGTTCATGTAACCCAGGTCGATATAGAACGCGGAGTTCCGGAACGCAGGGTCATTGAACAACGGGTGAGTCTTGTAAAAGACCGTGCCCGCATTCGAGTTATGTTTAATCATCTCGAAGTCGAATCCTTTGAATCCGTTCTCGCGAAGGCTAGTGAACTGGATCTGGCGCTCAAACATGTCAGCGACACGATTCAAGTAACCAGGACCGCACAAGCAGAGCTTGCTCCAGTCGGTAGCGTTCGTCCGTTCGAATACACGGGAGTTCAGTTCATTGAACTCAGCCTTCGTAATAGTCGCACCGGCCAACTTGATGATGCGCTTGTTCGTGTAAGTCACCCAGTCGGTTTCCGCAGAAACGTCGGCCTGACCGTACTCGATTGCACCACCAGCAGCAACGCTGCCCTTTTCCCACTGTTGCAAGAACCACATCAACCCACCGGTGAACCGGCGAGAGACAGTGTCTCCTGTGGACGGATCCACCGCAGTGGTCTTTCCTCGTTCACCAAAGAACGCAGCAAGTTCCAACTGAGACATGTGATCAATACCATTGTCGAAACAAGCTTCCTTGTACGCGCCAGTTTTGTCATAGACAGTTGGGGCTTTCAACGCCGTGCGGGTGAGCTCAAACGCAGTCTTGAAGATTTGCGTATAGTTAACCGCTTCGTTCGGGAATTTAATCCGGCCGGAGCGAGAACGCGCACCTTCAGAGAACGCCGAACCCATCGCGTAGATATGCTTGCCAACAGCAGCCGCAGCCACGTTGAGAAGGTCAGCCTGTGCGGTGACGAGTTCCAGTTCCACATAACCACTGCCGACCACAGTCACACGACCAGCGATATCGGTATACGACGTTGCCGTCGGACCAGTAGCGCTGACACCCATGTTGAACAGTTTTACAACCGTATCAACTTGGAAGTCAGAAGCGTCAGTGACATACAGCCGAATAGCACCCATAGCAGCAACATCAAAGTTACCATTACTGTCGCCACTTGCTGTGGTTACACCGGCCGTAGTAAACGGACCAGTCTTGTTCCCCGAAGTTGCGGGTCCAGCTACCGTAGTAGTCTTGATCGCAGCCCAGCGTTTTTCCTGCCAGCCGAACTCAGGGATCGGCGTTTCATCGTTGTCCATCATTGACAGCAAACCGACCAAAGGAGCAGTGCCGTTCGGGAAATTGTGAAAAATCCTCCGACGGGTGTTCTTGGACCAGTAGTTGTCAATTGTTTCACTGGATGTAAGTCCTAGTGCCATTGTGTTATTTCCTTTGTGTTGTTGTATCTAGCTGACAGGAAGGACCGTTAGACCTTACCGAGGATGCCCATTGCTTTGGACTGTCCTTGGACAGAATCACCCGCTCCGCCTCCGCCACCACCCCCACCCGGTGTAGTTACCGGAAGGGTTGGCTGCTTAGACACAGGTTTGCCGGCAACAGCGGAAGCTGCGGCCAGTTTGAATTCGGGGTTGGTTTGTTGAATTACTGCTTCGACCCCGGAGGCGATGGCAGTAAATAAAGACTTTTCGTCCTTAAATTGGGATGTATCAAGAGAGTTACCTACGGCGGCAAGAATTGGCCGTAGAGCGGGATTGTTAAGTTGCTCGTGAGTTTTGAAAAAACGGGATTCTTGTGCCTCCACTTGTTGTTGCTGATGCGCGGTAAGTAAGGGAGCATATTGCGAGTCCACGTTAGACTGCGCTTGTTGTAAGCGAGCTTGCATGACAGTATCAACGTGCTTAGTAATTCCGTCACGCATACGCTCTAGTGCAGTCTTCTGCGTGTCCAAATTTCCAAACTGGGTCATGAAGTCCTCGTCGATATCGAAAAAGTTCAACATCTTCTTGGCTTCTTCCGCAGTCATCGGAGCTTTCGCCTGTTCGGCAGGGGCCTTTGGCATATACCCTTTGAGATGCTCGCCGAACTCAGCGGCCATCGCCTTAGCGTCGAAAGGCGCAACTTCAGGAGTAGCCTCCTTTGGGTCAGGAGTTACTTCCGACGTTGGCTCAGGGGTAATCTCCCCCAAGACCTCTTTCGCGCTTCCGCCGTGATTATCGTCTGCTTCCTCGTAAAAAGGAAGGAATTTATACTTTAATGGATTCATGTTATTGTTTGGATTTCGTCAATTCGTGTGCGGTCTCAGCGATATTGCTAAGATTCGATTTGAGAGTTTGACGGGACTCTTCAAAAAATGTAAGAAATGAGGACGTTGTATCCCGGTTTCCATGGAGTTCTGAAAGTGCTGCAATCGCCTCGGGCGTGCTCGGACGGAGTTCTAGCAACTGTTGCTCCAGGATTTTCACGTCTTGATTCAAAGTGAATAAAAACGATTGGTAATACCCCGAGGACAAGAACGTGTCCAACTCTACGAGCTGGTCTTCTAGTTGCTTTTTGCTTTTCTCTTCACTCATACTGGAACTCCTGGTTGAGGCGGAACCCCCGGTTGCTCCGGCATGACCATCGGCGGCGGCATCGTTCCGGGATCGTAATTAAACCGCGAAATATCCACCCCGCCGCGAAGGTATTGCACCTGACCAACGAGCTTCACAGGGTCCATTGTTTGCGTAACCTGTTGCGCTGCCATAGGATTTGCCTGGAAGAGCAAGCCTAACAACTCCTGAATACTCTGTGCCATGAAACCTTTTTCCGACGCCAAGGTCGAATCGAAAGTAAAGAAATCATCTCCACAAATAACCTCTTCCGGCGTACCCTTAAACGCAGCATACCGTGCTTCCAGGTCTTCCACTTGACCAACAATGCGCTGAAATTGTTCAATAGAAAGTGCCTGCCTATGGTTCGTTAGCATCTGCTGTCCGAGTGGCGCATACGAACCTTCCCAAATCAAATGCCCGTGCATTTTCATTCGTCCAGCGGCACCCGCATTTACATTACGGCTTTCCGTAGCAGACCGGCGACCAGGGGCATACTGGCCCATCGCATTCCCGTTTACTCCCGTCACCACTTCCATTAACCGGGACAAGCTCTCAACGTCGGCAATGTGTCCCGCTGTTACGTCTTGCACTTTCAACTGCGAAACAGCCTTCTCTCCAATCAGAGGGTTCGTTCCCGAACGCAAGTAAATATCCCCTTCACCATCAAGGCTTTTCGTATCAACCACAGACGGATTGATAATCAAGCGGTTGCCGATGACTCTGCGGACGGAAGAAATACGTGCGTTAATGAACCAGGACATAATATCCTGCAACCTGTAAATTAGATCTGCCAAGCCGTCCGCGATAGTCTGCTCCATGTCAGGAGTGAACAAGCCTACGGTAAAGGAAAACTGTCCGTGCCAAGTGCCTGCTGGTTCCAGTCGGATGATCCTTTGGTCATTCGCAATCCAAAGATGATACATAACAGGAAACGTCTCCGGACCAAGAGGCTCATCCCCGTCGACCATGAACTTACTCGGAACAAGCTTAATCTGAACTTTGGTAACAACGCATAACGCTTTCGTATTCGTCGCAGAAAAGTTTTGTCTCCAGTCGTTGTCGATCCTATTGTTAGAGCGTAAAGTTCCACCACGGGAAGACATCCAGTTAACAGAAGCAGCAGGAATATGTTCCACACCAGCAACTTCCCCGTTAGTTTGAAGCTGATACAGCTCTTCCATCGAGTACTCTTCTTCGCTCGCACAGAACCGACCTTTCTGGAAATCCACAAGCGGGTATGCTGTGTCAGGAAAGAAGCGATACGGAGAAACGTTCCGAACATAATTACCCTCGAACCGAACGAACTCTTGCCAACTAGGTTCCCCTTGGAGACTTGCAGTAACGCCGAGGATATTCACCTCAACTGGCGGAGGAGTCACGAACACATTCGCTATTTCCTTTGTCCATCCAGTTTCAAAAATGCCTACGCCAAAGCGAGCAATGTTTAGCAAGTGCTGGAATGTTCGGAGATTGAACTGATTCCGTTTGCAATCCCGATTCACAATCTTTTCCGCATCCTGCTGTTTGGTCCCGTGATCTTCGTTTCCACTCGGATCGAACTCGAAGAACATTGCATTTTGATTATACAAAAGGAACAAAAACGAAACAAAAGTTTGAACCTGTGCGTAGGTGTGAGGCACGACTAGCTTTTCCGGCTGGCCACGATCCGCTGCTTTCTTGTCAGCTTCGTCCTGTGCACGTTCGCCACGATAAACCTGGTCCTGCAAATCCCAATCCAAATACTTGGACGACATTTTCAACCGCGATTGCTTCATCAACGCTAAAGCATGAGTTAACAATGCCTGGTGTTCTTTCGTCGGCTCGCCTTCTTGTTCGAGTAATTTTTTGATGTCGTCGGTCATAGCTTTAACAAAGTCTTGGCATTAAAAAACCTGCGCTGATCTTCTCCGTAAGAGATATTCGTTGTCCGTTTTGGCCGCATATCCTCGTCTTCAGGACGAGTTATATACGCACAGCCGTGAACAATCGCACGATAGAGATTTTCCATCATATGGTCTTTTTCGTCTTTTGGTTTATTCTTGTCCCCGTCATAGACGTAATAAGAAAATTCTGAAATGGTCTCGCGCAAGTTAGGAGAGAACATAATCGTAGGTTTACCGTCAGCCCCACGCTCTTTCAATCGTTCTCTAACCATGTTGATCCCCAACCGCAAATCTTTACTTGCTGGCATGAAATAAATTCCATACTTACAAAGCTCATCCACAATGGATTCTCTTGTAACCGGATTTGGAATAACTGCCAACGGGTCAATGTAGTATTCCGGGACGAAATATCCACCAACACGATCTTTCAAGTCCGTAATGCACGGATGGATTAAGTTCTCCGAAAACATTTCATCATAAACATAAAGTCTTCCCTGTGGGTCTGTGGCAAAATACAGGATTGCTTGCGGCAACCGAATATGATAATCCCACCAAATCCGAATGGTATAGTTTTTTGGCGGAAGATGGTAAGCTTTCCAGCCAAGAGGAACTTCCTGGAGAACGTGATCGTCATGAATAAATTCTTTGTAAATTCTGCCCGACATTCCTAGTGGATGGCCAAAAAGGCGACAGTCCTTTTCATCTTGCGTAAGAGAAGATTCAAATTCCGCAACTCCAGCTTCCTCCCGGTAAGGGTTATCATAAATAGACCCGGTAATGATATATTTTGTTTCAAACTCTAACCCTTCTTCCGCATCCTTAATCGGAGCGTCTGGATTCGGCGTGAACTTAGTATTCATCCACATCTGATCTAACGGAGTGCAAGTAAACCAATACGAACCGTTACGATCCATCAACCCGCGGGCATGAGCCTTAAACATTTTTTCGATACAAGGTTCATCGACATGGATAAAGTCCCAATCAGCGGACTCCGCAGAGAGCTTGTTTCGTTTGTAAGCTTCAATAGTATCAATAGTCAAAGTCGAACTACCTCCGCCGAACTCATCCGGACGAAGGATTTCAACCTGCTCGACGTAACCGCCTTGCGTAGTTGTAATTCTTCCAATCGACAACGCAGGCAAGAACCGAAAAAGTTTTCCAAGCTGTTCGTGAGACCCATCCCTATTCGTAAAGATCCGCTGGCTAACACCCCAGTCGGCAACAATCAAAAGACCTTTGACAGGTCTGTTTGGAATTCCCGCACGAATAAACGGATGATCCGCACCGCCTTCGTGCCGCACAGCAACATTCCGCTCGCCATCATAAATATCGAATGCGTCTTTATACCAGACACGTCCCCCCATGCACCAAGCAATGTCCTCACAGATACCGCTTTCGCTCTTGCCGAAACGGTTGCCTGTTCGCAAATATCGACCAATAGCTTTTGCAGTATGGAACTTGTGCTGCTTCAAATGCGGGCGATAAAAGTAAACGCCATACTTTTCTTTCAGTTCCTGGATACGACGAAGCCTTGCATTCTCCTGACGGAGTTCTTGCAATTTTACGAATGCTTCGACTTTAGAACTCATTAGATAGAAACTCCAGAACCGGACCAAGTTGCATTGGACCCCCGGGTGTCAATGTGAACAAAGCCGCTGTAATGGCCAAGACCGCCTTCAAACAGACCTTCTTTCCGGTATTTTTTCAAAAGCGAATAGACAGTGATCGGACTTGTCAACTTAACTGTAATATCACACGCGGTGAATTCGATATGTTGCGAATAGCACACACCGCCAATAGCTTTGTTGTAAGCAGGTGAGCGATAAATAGACAGAAGACGAACGGGCCGGTGCAAGTCTCGACGCAAACGGTCAAGAACAGTAAGCGTGGGGATGATGTTATCCCAAATAAGTTTTGGCGGTTCTGTGTTTAATCGCAATGTGCTATCCCGCCCACCACGGAAGAAAACCTCCAACGCAGAAAAGTGCCGGATGTCATGCTTGTCCAGAAATTTTTGGAATTGTTCGATGTTAGTCATTAGAAAGTGCCTTTGGTGCTGAACTCGAAAGTTGGAGGAAAGACTGGGACGGGCCAGCCGGATTCTGTTTGTGTCCATTTGACTGCAATACGGCCTTGTGCATTCGCGATAAATTCGCGGCAAAACGTAGTCTGCTTTTCTCTGGGAACAAGTCGCAAAATGTCATCGGGTATGGAGCCTTGGAAATCATTATAGCGATTTACTTTGAAGACCATCGTTTGCCTTTTACAACCTTAGCGTTAGGATTAAACGGTCCGCCAGGATTGCTTCTAGTCTTGATTTCTTCCTTCGCATTGAAACGACCTTTGATTGTTCGATAGGTGGTGTAAACTATACCAAGAGCTAACAGCGCATCAGTTACTGGCCCTGCTAATTCACTCAGGTCTTGTTTGAAAAAAATCGTAGCAAGAGCCATGAGTCCTGTGACCAAGGCGAATAGAATTGTGCGTGAAGCGAACCAACTCATTAGATTTTGTTTCTTGCTTTGAGATTTTGAAGGGCAAGTTCCACAGTGGCATTGACGACCGACGTGGACGCCTGAATTCCGGTAGCAATCGCCCGCGCTTGGATCTCGTCAACGGCTTGGGCTCGTTTGATTTCGCCGGTGGCCTTGCTGTCTGCAAGAGATAGGACAACATCAAGAGCGATGGGCGCGAGTTGCTCCAAGAGGGTTGCCGCAGACGATGCTAGGATCGGCGCGAGGAAATTAAATAATGCAACGGACGAGCCAGTAATCCAGGCCCAGAGTCGGAGGAATGTGTTCTTCATAATTTTTCTTTGACGTTTTCGAGAGCCCGCGTGTTGTCCGCCAATGCCTTAGTGGCCCCGGCTAGGAGGACGGCCAATTCCCGGTTTGTGGTGATGAGATGCTCCGTAAAGTCCTTGCTCAGGGCTGTAAATTCTTGCCGTGCTTGCTGGATTTGACTGGTAAAATACCGGGTCATCCACGCGCCGCAGATTAGGAAAATAATCAACATCGCCACAAACATCCAGCGGTCGGTCTGTTGGGCCATAAAATTTGCAGTTTCAAAGAGACCAGGCAGGTCAGTGGGATCGGGGATAGAAGGCATGATATTAAATTTCGAACTCAGCAATCAAAGCCGCCTTGGCTGGTTCCAGTTTAGCCGGGACCTCCGTAGCGGTGATGGCAGCCAGAGCGGCTTCGGTGTCCCCTTGCTCTAAGGCATAGTTTACTCCTGCGGTGATGGGCAGGAACGCCGCACGAACGGCAGCGGGTTGGAGTGCAAGGATTGCGCGGAGTCGGGTTTGAAGAGGCTTGACGACACCGGGAGGATTCAAGTCCTTTTCGATCCCAACGGGAACATCATTCTCGTCCAGCATAGGTTTGAACGGCCCACCTGCGTCGATGAGTTCTTGCGAAACCTCGAAGATCGGACCTTTTGCGGGGTTAGGTTCTGTGACAGGGTAGAGAATTACTCGATTGTTTTGAATTTGAGTTTTCATATAAATTTATGCTATGAGTAATCTAACACTGGCTCGCAAAGGCCCTATGGGTGGAAGCCCAAGCTGAGTGGCAGACAAATAATACGCAGATGTATAATTGTTTTTCCTCAGAAGTTCGGTACCATTGACGTAAATGATTGTGTCATAGGAAGTAGAAATTTCTTCTGAGGTTACTATGGGCGCAGTAGGATCAACCCACCCAAGAGATACCGGACCATCGTCGTAATCCACCTCTACGCCATTTATCGTGATTGGGTTAAAGGCAGTCTGCTCTAAGATCAGCTCTACTGTATTCTTTCCGATGACTTGCCAACTGGCATCCAAAGAAATTGTCCCGCCCATGTACCTTTCAAGACGATTAACCTCACCAGTAACAATAACCTCGGTTCCAGTGGCAATCCCGGTCAAAGCGAGCTTCAAAGTGTTCGTGGTTACATTGGTTGGTGCCGGAGAACCTAACGCTTCCAGTCCTTCCGCCAAAACTTCCGTCGCGACTTCCAACGAAGTCGGTGCTTTGCCCGAGGCAAGGGCCATTTCTGTTGCTTTACGTTCGTATGCTGTGCTCATGGATTTGGAGAAATTGTATCGGGATCAATCCCACTGGATTCAAGAAGAACTTCTACAGCGGCAGCAATTGTTGACGGAGCTTTTTCTGGTTCGGCCAAAGCAAGTTCGTCCATTTTATCGGATAATGCAGACATAGAAAAAGGGAAGAGCGAACAGAGAGGTTATCCCTGTTCGCTCTAAAGGTTAATACAACGTTGCGACTGGGCCGAGACCTGTAACAAGTGCTGTTGGCATAACGAGATCCGCGATACCAGTGGTTTCCATTGCAGTAGCGTAGACATGCCCGGTTAGCTTGCCTGCACCGAACGAGCCGAGAACGTGACAGTTCAGGCGCGAAGTCGTTCCGTCGAAGATGACACCAACGTATACGGTAGAAGGACCAGGAACAACAACAGGAGCGGTAAACGGAATGAGCTGATAACCATCTGCGCCGGCAGTCAACGTGCCAGCTCCGCCTGTAGCGTTCGTAGCAAGCAAGTTGCCAAGAGCGTCATACAAACCGACTTTGGCATCATCCGTAACAGCAGAGCCATTCAGAATAGAAATGCCAGTGACATAAACCGTAGCTGGAACAAACGCTTCAGCGAGGTAGATTTCCGTCACGATTGGAGTCGCATTGGTAAAGTCAGCTGCTGCAGTAGCAGAGTTGCCTCCTGTATGAATGCACCGAGCACTTGGACGAAGTCCTCCAAAAGCAGAACCAAGGTCAAGCCCACCAGAGGCAGTTATAGAGTCAATTACTTTGTTATTGTATTTCCAAGACATACTTTTGTTCGAGGTTTGTCCCTCGTTACGGTTGCGCTTAAATCAAGTTGAGGCCCAACCGGCTACCACAACAGGGAGCTTGCGCTCTAAAGTTTGAAAGTTGAAGCCCGCAAACGGTCGTTACTTTCTTCCAACCGTTTCGCCTCCGCGTGAGGATCATCGGAAGGTTTGATCGAAGAATGCTCAACGCGTTGCGTCGGCGTTCCTTGCACGCGATTAATAATGTCAATCGCGCTAGCTCGCCGAACTGCAGCACCTGCTTTAGGACTGTCCCGGATTTCAACCAAAGTCAAAAAGGAGTTAACCTGCTCCGCCCGAAAAAGGTCCATCACATCTTTTCCGCTGTCAGCCATGAGCCCAGTGACTCTCTCTTGAAACCACTGTTGACGAAGCAGGTTAGAAACTGCGGGTTGTGAATGATCCAACGCAGCAGCGACTTCCTTTGTTGTCGAACCTCTTGCGAACATATACGCCGCAGCTCGGTGCCAGGGTTGTTCCGTCAGAACCTCCCATTTTGGAGCTTTAACTCCGTGCAATGCGTTAGGATCACGCAATGTTTTAATTGGTTCCAACAACATACTAGGGTTTCTCCTTCCCCGTATACAGCATCCCCGCT
>FUWD013232370.1_pt1 | contig 41311 bp, 44 predicted proteins | sample 1063281 | NCBI WGS metagenome assembly FUWD01 (sample SAMEA79048168, study PRJEB19326) | metagenome | biome: marine | reverse complement strand
AACTACCCACCATGCACTGTCCTGAACCGGATTACGGTTCGAAGTTAGATATCCAGAGTGACCAGAGTGGTATTTCAACAATGACTCCACAAACACTGGCGTGTCCGCTTCAAAGTCTCCCACCTATCCTACACAAGCCACACCGAACACCAATACAAAGCTGTAGTAAAGGTCACGGGGTCTTTCCGTCCTGCTGCGCGTAACGAGCATCTTTACTCGTAGTGCAATTTCGCCGAGTTCGCGGTTGAGACAGCTGGGAAGTCGTTACGCCATTCGTGCAGGTCGGAACTTACCCGACAAGGAATTTCGCTACCTTAGGATGGTTATAGTTACCACCGCCGTTTACTGGGGCTTAAATTCGCAGCTTCGCACAAGTGCTAACCGCTCCTCTTAACCTTCCAGCACCGGGCAGGCGTCAGTCCGTATACATCGTCTTGCGACTTAGCACGGACCTGTGTTTTTAGTAAACAGTCGCTTCCCACTGGTCTCTGCGGCCTTCATAGCTCCAGGAGTAAATCCCTTCACCAATCCGGCCCCCCTTCTCCCGAAGTTACGGGGGCATTTTGCCGAGTTCCTTAACCACGATTCTCTCGATCTCCTTAGTATTCTCTACCTGACCACCTGAGTCGGTTTGGGGTACGGGCCACTAGAACCTCGCGTCGATGCTTTTCTTGGCAGCATAGGATCACTGATTTCCCCCGTGAGGGGTACGCGTCGGATCTCAGGCTTCGTGAGGAACGGATTTGCCTATTCCTCGCCCTACATCCTTACACCGGGACTACCATCGCCCGGCTCAGCTACCTTCCTGCGTCACACCTGTTAATACGCTAGCCGCGCCAGCATAGGGTCGAGTGCTAGCTCTCAATCCTCACCCCGAAGGGATCAGAAAGAGAATTCGGACTCTTAGCATTACTGGTTTAGCTCTTGCGGTTCTTCGCGGGTACGGGAATATCAACCCGTTGTCCATCGACTACGCCTGTCGGCCTCGTCTTAGGTCCCGACTTACCCAGGGCGGATTAGCCTGGCCCTGGAACCCTTGGTCTTCCGGAGGACGGGTTTCTCACCCGTCTTTCGCTACTCATGCCTGCATTCTCACTCGTGTGGCGTCCACGGCTGGATCACTCCGCCGCTTCACTCGCCACACGACGCTCTCCTACCCATTCACACGGCTGGACCACGAAGGCCTGCCTATAGTTTGAATGCTACGACTTCGGTGGTGTGCTTGAGCCCCGTTAAATTGTCGGCGCGGAATCACTTGACCAGTGAGCTATTACGCACTCTTTCAAGGGTGGCTGCTTCTAAGCCAACCTCCTGGTTGTCTATGCAACTCCACATCCTTTTCCACTTAGCACACGCTTTGGGACCTTAGTCGGTAGTCTGGGTTGTTTCCCTCTCGACGATGAAGCTTATCCCCCACCGTCTCACTGCTGCGCTCTTACTTACCGGCATTCGGAGTTTGGCTGACGTCAGTAACCTTTTAGGCCCATTGGCCATCCAGTAGCTCTACCTCCGGTAAGAAACACGCAACGCTGCACCTAAATGCATTTCGGAGAGAACCAGCTATCACGAAGTTTGATTGGCCTTTCACCCCTATCCACAGCTCATCCCCTCGGTTTTCAACCCAAGTGGGTTCGGTCCTCCACGACGTCTTACCGTCGCTTCAACCTGGCCATGGATAGATCACTTCGCTTCGGGTCTAGGACATGCGACTGAATCGCCCTATTCAGACTCGCTTTCGCTACGGCTACCCCTCACGGGTTAACCTCGCCACATATCGCTAACTCGCAGGCTCATTCTTCAAAAGGCACGCTGTCACCCCTACAAGGAGGCTCCAACGGATTGTAAGCAAACGGTTTCAGGTTCTATTTCACTCCCCTCCCGGGGTACTTTTCACCTTTCCCTCACGGTACTTGTCCGCTATCGGTCATCTGGGAGTATTTAGGCTTACCAGGTGGTCCTGGCGGATTCACACGGGATTTCTCGGGCCCCGTGATACTTGGGATCCTCTTCGCATTAGTGCTGCATTTCGACTACGGGGCTGGCACCCTCTGCGGCTGGCCTTTCAAGACCATTCGTCTATACAACAACTATCTACGTGGTTTTCGGCAGAAAACCGTAAGAGTCCCACAACCCCGACCATGCAACGCCTGCCGGCTATCACACATGATCGGTTTAGCCTGTTCCGGTTTCGCTCGCCACTACTACCGGAATCACTGTTGTTTTCTCTTCCTGTGGGTACTGAGATGTTTCACTTCCCCACGTTCCCTCTACCCGCCCTATATATTCAGGCGGGAGTCACTGGGTAGCACGAAGCTCCCAGCGGGGTTTCCCCATTCGGACATCCTCGGATCAAAGCTCGCTTATCAGCTCCCCGAGGCTTATCGCAGATTGCTACGTCCTTCTTCGGCTCCAGATGCCAAGGCATCCACCGTTTGCTCTTAGAAACTTGACTACATGAGTATTAAATCGATCGTGATATCACCGAAGTGACATCAGATTGACCAATGATCTATAAATTTAGATCTGTAGAAAAACATCTCTCGATGTCTTTCTAAGATGCTCGCGTCCACTGTGTAGTTCTCAATTTACGGGCGGTTCCGGTCTGCCAACGGATTACAACCCGTTACCAGCGCGGTCCGACTGAGGCCGACATACCGAATGCTTGGTATTCCCGGTCCCTCAGGACCCAACAGTGTGCAGGTGCTGCGTCGAGCTAGCGTTGCTTTCCTTGCCCCGGAGGGCCGTACTTGCGCTACTGGCTGTCAACAGCACCAAAGTCAATGTTCCACCCACGAGCAACCACCTCAGAACATTCGTCTGAGTTGTGGCTCTGGAACGCCCCGAAGGACGTCCTTGTGCTCCTTAGAAAGGAGGTGATCCAGCCGCACCTTCCGGTACGGCTACCTTGTTACGACTTAGTCCTAATCACCGATCCCACCTTCGACAGCTCCCTCCAAAAGGTTGGGCCACCGGCTTCGGGTGTTACCGACTTTCATGACTTGACGGGCGGTGTGTACAAGGCCCGGGAACGTATTCACCGCAACGTTGCTGATTTGCGATTACTAGCGACTCCGACTTCATGAGGTCGAGTTGCAGACCTCAATCCGAACTGAGACCGGCTTTTTGGGATTCGCTCCACCTTGCGGTATTGCAGCCCTCTGTACCGGCCATTGTAGCATGCGTGAAGCCCAAGACATAAGGGGCATGATGATTTGACGTCATCCCCACCTTCCTCCGAGTTGACCCCGGCAGTATCCCATGAGTTCCCACCATTACGTGCTGGCAACATAGGACGAGGGTTGCGCTCGTTGCGGGACTTAACCCAACATCTCACGACACGAGCTGACGACAACCATGCACCACCTGTATAGAGACCTTGCGGGGAGTGTATTTCTACACTTTTCCTCTATATGTCAAGCCTTGGTAAGGTTCTTCGCGTTGCATCGAATTAATCCGCATGCTCCGCCGCTTGTGCGGGCCCCCGTCAATTCCTTTGAGTTTTAGCCTTGCGGCCGTACTCCCCAGGCGGGGAACTTAATGCGTTAGCTGCGACACAGAAACCGTGGAACGGTCCCTACATCTAGTTCCCACCGTTTACGGCGTGGACTACCAGGGTATCTAATCCTGTTCGCTCCCCACGCTTTCGCTCCTCAGCGTCAGTTACGGCCCAGAGATCTGCCTTCGCCATTGGTGTTCCTCCTGATATCTGCGCATTCCACCGCTACACCAGGAATTCCAATCTCCCCTACCGCACTCTAGTTTGCCCGTACCCACTGCAGGTCCGAGGTTGAGCCTCGGATTTTCACAGCAGACGCGACAAACCGCCTACGAGCTCTTTACGCCCAATAATTCCGGACAACGCTTGCGCCCTACGTATTACCGCGGCTGCTGGCACGTAGTTAGCCGGCGCTTTTTCTGCAGGTACCGTCACTTTCGCTTCTTCCCTGCTAAAAGAGGTTTACAACCCGAAGGCATTCATCCCTCACGCGGCGTTGCTGCATCAGGCTTGCGCCCATTGTGCAATATTCCCCACTGCTGCCTCCCGTAGGAGTCTGGGCCGTGTCTCAGTCCCAGTGTGGCCGGTCACCCTCTCAGGCCGGCTACCCGTCGTCGCCTTGGTGAGCCATTACCTCACCAACAAGCTGATAGGCCGCGAGCTCATCCCTGACCAAAGTTCTTTCCAGCTGGTAACCATGCGGTTCCAGCTCGTATCCGGTATTAGACGTCGTTTCCAACGCTTATCCCAGAGTCAGGGGCAGATTGCTCACGTGTTACTCACCCGTTCGCCACTAATCCAGTAGGAGCAAGCTCCCACCTTCATCGTTCGACTTGCATGTGTTAAGCACGCCGCCAGCGTTCGTCCTGAGCCAGGATCAAACTCTCCGTTAATAGCTTGTTAGCCGGTATTGCTACCGACACACTTGCTGCCGAATGCAAAAGCATTCAGGCGAGTTTGTTCTGACTAGTTGACTTGTCTACTGACTTGTCCATCTAATCCAAAGGAATCTCTGTGGCGGAATTGCTTCCACCACGGAGGTTATTTGGCATTGACTTAGTGCACACTGTTGAGTTCTCAAGGATCGGGCACCGCTGACTTCGTGTCTCGTTTCCGAGAGGACGTCGGGTGTCTGTCCAGTTTCTTACCGCCAGCGCAGCTTTCGGTGTCGAAGACCAACCCACTCCAGAAGGAGCGTTTTGATCCGACGCTGTGAAACGCTGGGGTTGTCACTCTAGTACGAATATGCCCCCCACAGCAAGTGTGAGACTTTCGAGCTAGTTGAAGTACTACTTGAGTCTGGTAGAGCACACTGGCCCTGCCATCCTTTGGGGTGACAACTTGATAACTATAGGGGTGATGCAGAGCACGGACAAATGCCTGCAATCCCGGGCGTGTCGCACACTGGCCGCGGGCCTAAAAGCTCTGTTTCCCGCGGTATTTGACGCCCACAGGTGTCCTGGGAGAAAAGTGCCAAAAAACGAGCAAAACCTCGATACCTCAGTAACCCTTGAGAGCGGAGCGTCGCGGGGGAACTCAGCGATACCGCAACGCGGCGAGAGTCTTTTTTCCCCGCTTCAGCATCAGGGCAGAATCGTGGGGCGGCCGAGGCTCCCCCACCACATCAGTTTCTCCCCTGACCGGCTCGTTATTAATGCTGACCCCACCTTGCGCGATAGCGCGTCTTGCCTCAGAGATACTCGAGCACAAACCAGCCTCCACAAGGGCATCTGCCACCGGCGTGGAGGCTGTCACAGCCGCGTGCGGGAGAGCCTCTAGTGCACTGAAGAAAGTGTCCGGGTCAAGCCCGGAGACTTCTCCTTTGCCAAACAGTGCCTCAGAGGCTGCACTGACCGCATCGCAGGCAGCCTGCCCGTGAACCAGGGTGGTCACCTCCCTGGCTAACGTCTTTTGGGCAGCCCGCAGGTGTGGTGCCGCTTCTCGCTGGTGATCGAGCTCTTCGATTTCTGTTCGAGATAAAAACGTGAACACTTTCAGCCGAGAGATAACGTCTCGATCATCCGTGTTCAGCCAAAATTGATACATCGCAAAAGGGCTGGTAAGCCCGGCATCAAGCCACAGAGCGTTGCCCTCAGACTTACCAAACTTTGTCCCATCACTATTCGTGATCAGCGGTGTGCCGAGGGCGTGAACGGAGGCGCCGAGGGCCTTGTGAATCAAATCGGTTCCACTGGTGAGGTTGCCCCACTGATCCGATCCACCGGTCTGTAAAACGCACCCATAGTTTTCGTAGAGACGCAGGAAATCCATGCCTTGAAGAATCTGATACGAAAATTCGGTGTAAGAAATACCCGCGTCGGAATTTAGTCGAGCAGACACAGCGTCTTTTTTGATCATGGTGCCGACCCGGTAGTACTGGCCAATCTCCCGCAAAAAGTCGATCGCGGACAAATCTTTTGTCCACTCCAAGTTATTCACCAGGTGCGCTGCGTTTGCGCCCTCAAAAGACAAGTACCCAGAGATTTGTTCGCCAAGTCTGGCCACCCATTCCGCCACAATGCTCGGTTCGTTCAGGACCCGCTCTGCGGTGGGTTTTGGGTCGCCAATAAGACCGGTCGATCCCCCCACAAGCGCGAGAGGGCGATGGCCTGCCAATTGCAGACGTCGCATCAGCAGAAGCTGGACAAGATTTCCCAAATGCAGGCTGGGAGCTGTGGGGTCAAAACCGCAGTAAAACGCGAGAGCGTCACCATCAAGCGCTTCCCGCAAAGCCGACTCGTCGGTAGAGACGTGAATCAAGCCACGCCACACCAGCTCGCCATGAAGTGAGGCGAAGGAGGGGTCATTGGTTTGAGGTTTCACCCCATTGCTGTCCGCCACGGAACATAACTTATCAGTGCGTGTAACACGAAGACTCACAAGCAACACCTGCCCTGAGGATTCGGCAGAATAGAGGTCCAACAACTATGAAAAAGGAGAACACCATGTTCGCACTCTCCCGCGCGCGCCGCATCGGCGCTGTAGCTGGGGTTGGCGCCTTGTTAGTGTCCCTGGCTGCCTGCTCGGCAGCCACAGAGAACACAGCATCAGCCACCATCACCGAAGGAAAAATCACTGTTGCCACCGGTGAGCCCGCCTATTACCCCTAGGTCCTCGACGACTCCCCCGAATCTGGGGACGGTTTCGAATCTGCTGTGGCCTACGCCATTGCGGAAGAACTAGGTTTCGCACCCGAAGATGTTGTGTGGGTGAGGACAACTTTTGAAGCAGCAATCCAGCCTGGTCCCAAGGATTTTGACTTCAACCTCCAGCAGTACACCATCACGGAGGAACGCGCCCAAAACGTTGACTTCTCAACCCCCTACTACGCAACACCTCAAGCCGTCATCACCGTGGAATCCTCGGCAGCAGCTGTTGTGACAAGCATCGCTGAGCTCCAGAACTTCCTGATAGGCGCCGCTAGCGGGACAACCTCTTTCCAGGCAATTGAAGAGTCCATCAACCCCACCGCGGGTGCGCAGGCCTTCAATAACAACGATGACGCAAAACTTGCGCTCGAAACAGGTCAGATTGATGCACTCGTGGTCGACCTGCCCACCGCCTTCTACCTCACCGGGGTAGAACTTACCGGGGGCCTCGTGTTAGCAAAGGACAGCCCCCTGACTGAATCCGTCAACGCAGCATTAGAGCGCCTCGCGGACTCCGGTCGCCTGCAGGAGATTACCGACGAGTGGCTTGGTTCGGACCAGGGCGCACCCCTACTGAACTAGGTCAGAAATTCCTGCGAATTCACACCAGGAATCCCGGCGTCCGAGCTCCGTTGAGCTTGGACGCCGGGATTTCCGGAAAAAACAAAACACCAAATCTGTCGGTATTTCCTTCCTCTCCACCGCACTCTTTGCACTGGTGCTGTGGTTTTTCGTGGTGAACACCCCCGGGTGGGAGCTTGTCCAACGCAGTTTTTTCAACTTTGAGGTTTTTCGCGCTGCATGGCCCCGTGTCATTGAAGGTTTATGGCTCAACATTCGGGTGTTGTTTTTTGCCGCGATTGGGGTGCTGATACTGGCACTACTGATCGCCACAATCAGGACCCTCCGTGGGCCGGTGTTTTTTCCCCTGCGAGCACTTGCCGCGGGTTACACCGATCTGTTTCGTGGCATGCCGCTGATTATTGTGCTCTACATCGTCGGATTTGGTGTACCGGGGCTCGGCGCACTCCCCCGAATGCCGTTGGAATTTTGGGGCACCATTGCGCTGATTCTCACCTACTCCGCTTACGTTGCGGAAGTTTTTCGCGCGGAAATAGAGTCCGTTCATCCTTCCCAACGCCTCGCGGCACGATCTTTGGGTCTGGGTTATGGGAAAACTTTGCGCCTCATCGTTCTCCCGCAGGCCATTAGAAAAGTGACGCCTGCGCTGATGAACGACTTTATTGCGATGCAGAAAGATGTGGGCTTGATTTCGGTGTTGGGTGCGGTGGACGCCGTCAGAGCGGCTCAAATCGAAACCGCCCAGGCTTTCAACTTCAGTCCTTACGTGTTGGCGGGGCTTTTGTTTGTGCTTCTTGCCCTCCCCATGATTCGCCTGACTGATTGGTATTCAGCCCGTCTTCGCGCGCGAGAACAGGCAGGTTCACTCGTATGACGACGGTGCTGAGGTTAGACAACATTCACAAGAGCTTTGGCGACACCACTGTCCTCAAGGGCATATCCCTCTCGGTCTCCCGAGGGGAAGTGGTGGCTCTCATTGGGGCTAGCGGCTCCGGTAAATCCACACTGTTGCGGTGCGTCAACCTTTTGGAACAAATTGATGATGGTCAAATCTGGTTGGGTGGCGACGATATTTCTGACCCACGCGTGAAAACAGACCAGGTTCGCTCGCGAATCGGGGTCGTTTTTCAGCAGTTCAATCTTTTCCCCCACCTGTCTGTGCTTCACAACATCACCTTGTCGTTGACGCACGTGAAGAAAATGAAGAAAGCGGAGGCTCGCCTCCATGCCGAGGAGCTTCTGCATCGTGTTGGCCTCGCCGAAAAAGCTTCGTGGTACCCCGACCGTCTCTCCGGCGGTCAGCAGCAACGGGTGGCATTGGCACGCGCAATTGCGTGCAAACCCGAAGTCCTGTTGTTAGACGAAATCACCTCAGCACTGGACCCCGAACTGGTAGGAGAGGTCCTCGAATTGGTTGCGGCCCTCAAAGACGACGGCACAACAATCATGATGGCAACCCATGAAATGGCGTTTGCTAAAGACGTTGCCGACCGCGTGTTTTTTCTTGATGGCGGGGTCATCATCGAGTCTGGTCCCGCTGAGAACGTGCTACAAAACCCTCAAGACCTGCGAACCCAAAGCTTCCTGCGGCGCTTTAGCGGCGCATAACCTTCAGGGGGTGGCCAACCTCGAAAGAGTGGACTGCAATTCTTCGCGTTGCTCGGCAACCCTGTCAGGTGCTGTCCCACCGCGCCCTGATTTACGGGCCACAGATGCTTCCGCCGTCATCATGTCCCGGAGGTCAGGGGTGAGCTCGGGCGCTAGGGCTGCCATGTCGGCGTCTGACACGTCGGGAAGGTCGATTCCTTTATCTTCACAGAGTGCTACGAGCCTGCCCACAATCTCATGGGCAGATCGGAAGGCGACACCTTTGCCTACCAACGCGTCTGCCAAATCTGTGGCTAAAGCAAAGCCAGAAGTCGCCTGCGATGCCATCTTTTCCCGGTTGAAACCCAGGGTCTTGATTAAACCTCTCATCGCAGGCAACACCAGCATCAAGGAATCCACCGAATCAAAAAGGGGTTCTTTGTCTTCCTGGAGGTCACGATTGTATGCCAAGGGGAGGGCTTTGAGGGTGGCCAATAATCCTGTGAGGTTACCAATGAGTCGGCCCGATTTTCCGCGGGCTAGCTCGGCGATATCGGGATTTTTCTTTTGCGGCATCATCGAAGAACCTGTGGAGAATCCATCATCGAGGGTGAGATATCCAAATTCGCCCGAAGACATCACAATGATGTCCTCGGCAAGCCTGGAGAGATCAATCCCCACTTGAGCGGTGACATAAAGGAACTCCGCCACACCGTCGCGCGCTGAGGTGCCATCAAGCGAATTAGGGCTCACAGCGGAAAAGCCCAGTGCGCGTGAGATTGCTTCCGGGTCCAACCCCATTCCACCCCCGGCAAGGGCGCCCCCGCCGTAGGGGGAGACATCGTTACGCACCAGAAAATCATCGAAACGGCCGATGTCCCGGACCAAAGGCCAGGCATGAGCCATCAGGTAGTGGCCCACCAGCACAGGCTGCGCCAACTGATAGTGAGTGCGCCCCGGCATCACCGCATCCCCTACTTCGGTGGCGCGGTCCAGCAACACCTCTGCGCACTCCACAAGAAGTGCTCTCAACTGTTTCGCGCTATCGCGCATGTAGAGCCGGACGAATGTGGCAATCTGATCGTTGCGGCTCCGGCCAGCACGGAGTGCTCCCCCCGCCTGAGGGCCCACCTTCTCGATCAGAATACGCTCCAAGGCGCCATGGACATCTTCATCCGTTGCACTGGGGTGAAGATCACCGGAGTCAAATTCTTCAGAAATCTCTGTCAGCGCCGACTCCACCGCAGCAAGATCTGATGCCGAAAGGAACCCTGCTTTGGCCAACTCTGTGGCGTGCGCCCCAGTTGCCGCCAGGTCATAGGGAACAAGGCGCCAATCAAAATGGGTGGAGCGAGAAATGGCGACCATCTCTGGGCTTGGGCCACGACGAAACCGCGCGCCCCACAGGGCGCCGTCGTTGGTCTCCCCCGCCATTGTGCCCCCTACTTCTTCGCGTTGCGCCGTGCGGAAATTTTGCTCGGCAACGACCACAGCTCAATAAAGCCTTTGGCGTGCGACTGATCAAAGGTGTCGCCCGTGTCATAGGTGGCAAGGTCGAAGTCATAGAGGCTCTCCTCCGACTTGCGACCGGTGACCACGGCGTGACCGGCAAAAAGGTTCACTCGAATGTCACCAGAAACATGCTTTTGGGTGTGATCAAAGAACGCATCAAGGCTGGACTTGAGATCAGAGAACCACAGCCCGTCATAAATCAAGTTGGCCCAGTCTGCTTCAAGCTTGCGCTTGAAACGGCCCAGGTCTCGCTCCAACACCAAGTTTTCCAATTCTTCGTGGGCATTAATTAATGTCAGTGCAGCCGGCACTTCATAAATTTCACGGCTCTTGATTCCCACCAAACGATCCTCGATGATGTCGACCCTTCCGACACCGTGCGCCCCCGCAACCGTGTTGAGCTGGGCGATAGCTTCCAGCGGAGAAACCTTCTGGCCATTAATTGCCACCGGAATTCCCTCGCTAAACGTAATGACAACGTCCTCCGCGGCGAGCCCCTGATCGGGGTTTGCGGTGTATTCCCACACGTCATCCAGCGGTGCGGCCCAAGGATCCTCCAGGGGACCCGTTTCCACGGTGCGACCCCAGACATTTTTGTCAACGGAGTACGAATTCTTTTTGCTCTGCTTGATCGGTAACCCGTGTTCTTCAGCGTAGAGAATTGCTTTGTCCCGTGTCAGGGCGAGATCCCGAATCGGCGCGATGCTGGTCAACTCTGGTGCGAGTGCGGCCACCGCAGATTCAAAACGCACCTGGTCGTTACCTTTACCGGTGCAACCGTGCGCCACAGAGTCAGCGCCAAGCTCACGAGCAACCCGGGCTAGGTGCTTTGCAATCACGGGCCTGGATAACGCTGACACCAGGGGGTATCGCTTTTGGTAGAGCGCATTCGCTTTGAGCGCTGGCATCACAAAATCGTTCGCAAACTCGTCTTTGGCATCCACCACGATGGCTTCCACAGCACCACAATCGAGTGCACGCTGGCGGATGTCCTCAATGTCTTCCCCACCCTGGCCAACATCGACCGCGAGTGCAATAACTTCCTTCCCGGTGGCATCTTTTAACCAGCCAATACCTACAGAGGTATCAAGACCACCGGAATAAGCCAATACAACGCGATCGGTCACGAAGGGAACTACTTTCTCTCGAGTGCTACCAAGTCCTGGTCATTCCAGTCTATCGGCGCACGATATCGGCTAAGCGCGCTCCAGTAGCCACACCATGAGGGCTTTTTGGGCGTGCAGACGGTTTTCGGATTCATCCCAAATCACGCTCTGGGGTCCATCAATTACTTCAGGAGTAACCTCAAAACCTCGGTCTGCCGGCAGGCAGTGGAGGAATATTGCGTCACTGTTGGCGCGCGCCATCGCATCGGCAGTCACTTGGAAGGCGCTAAAGGTGGCCACTCGCTCGGCCTTTTCAGATTCTTTACCCATGGACACCCACGTGTCGGTCACGACGACGTCGCTTCCGTCCATCGCTTCCAAAAGATTGTGAACAACGGTGATGGATCCCCCCGTTTTCTCGGCAATGACTTGCGCATCAGCCACAACCGACTTTGCCGGGCCAAAATTGGGGGGGCAGGCGATACGCAAATGCAGGCCTGCGGTAGCGCAGGCAAGGGCATAGCTTTGGCCCATATTGCTTCCGCCATCACCCACGAAAGCCACCGTGAGTCCTGCCAACGTGCCTTTGTGCTCTCGAATGGTGAGCAAATCAGCGAGAAGTTGGCAGGGGTGAAAATCATCGCTCAGCGAGTTAATGACGGGAACAGTGGTGTTCTGTGCCATCTCTTCTAACCCGGCCTGACCATAGGTTCGCCAGACGATTGCGGCCACCATCCTCTCCAGAACGCGGGCGGTGTCTGACGGGGTTTCTTTTCCCCCCAACTGTGAGTTTGCCGTCGAAATAATGAGGGGCTGGCCCCCTAAATCAGCGATGCCCACGGCGAAGGAAACCCGGGTTCGGGTGGAAGATTTGTCAAAAATTACCGCCACCGTTTGGGGACCTTCGAGGGGCCTGGTCGCATACCGGTCTTGTTTGAGGGAGACCGCAAGATCAAGAATGTCCCGCTGTTCCTCTGGGGTGATGTCGTCATCGCGCAAAAAATGGCGGGTCATGGCGATACAACCTCTGTTCCTATTCCGTGGGTGGTGAAGGCTTCCAGCAAGACCGAGTGCGCCAGTCTGCCGTCGATAATGGCGGCTTTCGTCACGCCGCCGCTCACCGCGTCCCAACAGGCCGTCATTTTGGGGATCATGCCTGATTCAAGCGTGGGAAGTAATTCTTCCAGTTCAACCGTGGTGAGAGACGAGATAACCGAGTCAGTTGAGGGCCAATGCCGGTAAAGCCCCGGCACATCGGTTAACAACACAAGCTTTGTCGCTGACAACGCCACCGCGAGAGCAGCGGCAGCCGCGTCCGCATTCACATTCAGTAGTTGGGTGCCCTCCGTGTCCAGTGCAAGAGAAGAGACGACAGGAAGTTTGCCGGCAGCGAGAAGGTCCCTAATCCCGTGCGGATTCACGTGAATCACTTCCCCCACATGCCCCAAATCGACATCGACACCGTCAACGTGGGCGCCTTTTTTAGCAGCGGTAAAAAGACCATCATCTTCCCCGGAGAGCACCACCGCCATGTCGTGGTGGGAATTAATCCGGGCCGCAATATCGGCACTAATTTGGTGCCGAAGAACGTCCCGCACCACAGGAATTGCCTCCGTGCTGGTGACACGATAGCCCCCGACGAATTCACTCTCGATACCGCGGTCTTTTAGCGCCAACGAAATTTGGGGGCCTCCACCATGAACTACCACCGGGCGAACACCCACAGTATGGAGAAACACCATGTCATCGGCGAAAGCTTGTAGCAGGGTGTCATCGACCATGGCGTTTCCACCAAGTTTGATCACAAAGATTGCGCCTTGAAACCGGCGGATCCACGGCAGGGCCTCCGTCAGCGTTGCTGCTTTCAGGAACGCTTCAGGATGGCTGGGGTGTGGTGTACTCATCAGCTGGAGTAAGCGCTGTTCTCATGGACGTATTCGTGGGTGAGGTCGTTGGTCCACACCGTGGCTTCACTCTCCCCTGAATGCAGCTCAATCAGCACATGTAGTGCCCGTGGCGTCAAATCAACATCTTTTCTGGGGCGGTCCGGTGCACCCGCGTGGCACACCCGAACCCCATTCATGCTGACGTCAACACCGTAGATATCAAAGTCAGCGTCGACTGTGCCGATTGCTGCCAAAACTCGACCCCAGTTGGGGTCCTGGCCATACATTGCTGCCTTGAAAAGGTTATTTCTGGCCACCGATCGGCCCACCGCAACCGCGTCATTCTCAGATTGAGCGCCCGTGACCGTGATCGCAATATCGTGGCTTGACCCTTCCGCATCGCCCAAGAGCTGGGCTGCAAGAGTGAGACACGCCTCTGTCACCAGGGACCCAAAAGCTTCAGCATCAGGTCGGACGCCACTAGCCCCAGAAGCCATCAGGGTGACCTGGTCGTTGGTCGACATGCACCCATCAGAATCCAACCGATCGAAACTGACCCGGGTTGCTTCCCGCAACGCCTGGTCTAGTTCAGCAGACTCAAGCACAGCATCCGTCGTCAGCACAACCAGCATGGTGGCAAGACCGGGGGCCAGCATGCCGGCTCCCTTAGCCATCCCGCCAAGAGTGATGACACCTTCTGGGGTGTTGAGAGTCAACACCACCGTTTTGGGTCGAGAGTCTGTCGTCAAAATCGCGCGGGATGCATCCTCGCCGGCGAGACCACCGGAATCTGCGCGTGCCACTGCTCGCTCAATTCCTTGGAGCACCGCGTCCGCGGGGAGCAATTCGCCAATGAGGCCGGTGGAGCACACCAAAATCTGACTGGCCCCCGTGTCACCAAGGCACTGGGCGAGAGTTTCAGCACTCTGATGGGTGAGGGCGAACCCTTCGGGGCCGGTAAAACAGTTCGCACCTCCCGCGTTTAAGACGATAGCCCTGGCGCTTCCCCCTTTGATTACCTGTTCCGACCACAGAATGGGGTGGGCTTTGGCACGGTTTGAGGTGAAGACGCAGGCCGCAGGAGTTGTGTCCCCATCGTTGATCACCACGGTCAGGTCAACCCCACCGCGTGCGGCGAGGCCAGCTTCGACACTTCCTGCCCTAAACCCCCCGGCTGCGGTGACGCTCACGGGGCAATTCCATCGAACGAGAGTCCCAGGGTTTCGTCCAGCGCCAACGCAATGTTCATGCTTTGCACGGCGGCCCCGGCGGTACCTTTTCCTAAGTTATCCAGTGCTGCCACCACGATGACGCGGTTCACAGACTCATCGACCCCAACGCCCAGAGCCAGGGTATTGGACCCGAGAACATCCCCCGTTGCCGGGAAGGACCCCAGTTCGTGCACCACAACAGCAGCTTCATAACGATAGACATCCTTGAGAATGCCGTGGAGCTCTGCTGCACTGTGGTTTTTCGTCAAGGACGCACTGCAGGTCGCAAGAATTCCCCGCGACATGGGGACCAACACGGGTGTCATGGACACCGTCGTGTGAACGCCAGCGGCCACAAAAAAGTTTTGCCGAATCTCGGGAATGTGCCGGTGTATTCCCCCCACGGCATAGGCACGCGCTGACCCGGAAAGCTCTGCCCCCAACAGGTCGGTCCTCAACGACTTTCCGGCTCCCGAGGAACCTACAGCTAGCACGGCAGAGATATCAGTGGGGTTGATCACACCTGCCCCCAGCAGCGGCGCAAGAGCAAGAGTAACCGCCGTTGCATTGCACCCGGGAATAGCAATCTCCTGTGCGTCAGCGAGCAACTCACGCTGCGTGGGGCCGTGGGAACGCGTGAGCTCCGGCATGCCGTAAACAAAGGGATCAGAAAACTCTCCACCATAAAATTTGTCCCACTCACGCGGGTCTTGGAGTCGGCGGTCAGCCCCTAAATCGAGCAGCAACCGGTGTCCACCGCGAGCGCGAAGAGCTTCGCCCAGTGCCCCAGATTCGCCGTGCGGCAACGCAAGAGCAATCACATCATGTCCGGCCAGGCTGTCCACCGTTGTTTCGCTAAACGTTAAGCCCGCATAACTTGACAGGTGAGGGTGGACGCTCTGGACAGAATGCTGCGCCGAAGAATGTGCGGCAAGAGTAGTGACCTCGCACTCGGGATGTGCGGCCAGAATTCTGGCAAGTTCACCACCGGCATACCCGCTTGCACCAGCGATAGCAACGCTAAAAGACATAGCCCAACCTTAGAGCAGTAATTGAAGGTGGCGGGAAGATTACCCGCGCAACACGGCCTGGTGACGTTTCGCTGCCAGTGCCACACCGGCATCTTTTGCTTCGGTGGCTTCCGCCGCCGTCAAAGTGCGATCCGGGGATCGAAAACGTAAGGCAAAAGTCAAGGACCTCTGGTCCGCTTCCACTCCGGCACCGCGATAATCATCGACCAAAGAAATTGATTCCAATAACTCACCTGCGCCCTCCACCAGGGCTTGCCGAATCTCTTCCGCCGCAATGGCGCGATTCACGACGAGCGACACATCCTGGGTGGCGGCCGGGAAAATTGAGAGCGGTGTTGCCGCGTGGGGAGAATCCCCAACCTCGGCGATCAGCAGGTCCACGTCGATGTGGAAGACCGAAACCCGGCGGGGCAAATCTCGCTCTAAGGCAAGAGAGGGCAAAATTTCGCCCACATATCCGACCATCACCTCGCCCGAGAAAAGATGGGCGTAGCGGGAGGGGTGAAAAGCTGGGTGTGAGGCTTGAACAACCGATAACTCTCCCCCTGCCGCCAGGGCAACGGTGTGTGCGCCATCAAGGGCATCCCTAACATCGCTACCAAGGGAATCAACAAACGGCACCCTTTGCGTTGCTGAACCAAGGAATAACCCTGCAACCATCCACGGTTGATGAGGCACCGAAGAAGTCAACTCCTCCAATTCCTTGGGCGTTGGACGTTGGTTACCCAGAGGGATACCCGCTGTCCCGAAGTTCCGACCCTCCGGATCAAACACGAGACCTGCCTCGTACACCGCTAAGGAGGTAAGGCCTCTCGAAAGATTTCTTTGGGCCACCTCCAGGAGACCAGGAATCAAGGAGAGTCTCATCCGATTGATCTGGGCATCCATCGCGTTGTGGAGCGACACGTCGTGCGCACCCTCACGGGCAAATAAAGAATTCTCGAAAGGGCTGACAAAGGGATAGGACAGCACCTCCGTCATTCCCCGTGCAGCCAATGCATCGGCAATGCGTCGTTTTGCGGCCTGAGAGCGGGTCAAACCCCGACCTGCCGGTGCGGGGGGAAGCAGGGAAGGAATGGTGTCATAACCAACAATGCGGGCAATTTCTTCCACAACGCTTGGCACATCCACAATGTCGGGCCGCCAGGAGGGCGGTGTCACCGTGAGGGAGTCACCCTTGCCGGAGACCTCAGCCCCAATGTCTCCCAATATGTTCCGAATCTCAGAGTCAGGGACCACAATACCGACGAGCTTTTCCACCGCCGAGCTATTCATCACGAGTGCTGGCATTACTCCGGCACCCGCCGCAATCACGCGTGACCCCAGGGTGTCTCTGACTCCCCCGGCATACTCTTCGAGGAGCGACACCGCGCGCTCAGCAGCAGCTTCTGCGACGAGGGGGTCCACACCCCGAGCGAAACGTTTTGACGCCTCGCTGGGCAGTTTGTGTCGACGTTGGGTGCGAGCAATAGAAATAGGTTCAAACCACGCAGCCTCCACCAAAACATTTGTTGTGGAGTCAGAAATCTCTGTCGAAGCGCCCCCCATGACACCGGCAAGACCAATCGGACCCGACTCATCCGTGATGAGAAGGTCTTCCGGGTGGAGCTTTCGCTCCTGTTCGTCCAGTGTGAGGAGGGTTTCGCCCTCTTTCGCTCGACGCACCGTGATGCCCCCCGAAAGCGCGTCAAGGTCATAAGCGTGAATGGGTTGACCCAGTTCGAGCATCACGTAGTTGGTGATATCCACGGGCAGGGAAATAGAACGTATGCCGGCCAGCACTAAACGCGCCACCATGAAGGGTGGGGTCGGCTTACTCGGGTCAATCCCTCTCACCGAGCGAGTGATGAAAACGTGGCACCCGTCAACGCCCCGCACCGGGGCGTCATCAGTGAGGACGAGAGGGAATCCGGTGCCGTGTTCCGGTGTGACGGCGTGTGCCGGGTCACGAAAGAGGGCACCCGTGGCGTGGTGGTACTCGCGGGCGATGCCTCTGATGGAGAGCGCATAGCCACGATCCGGGGTGACATTCATCTCACACGCAACATCGTCAAGACCTAACAGTGCGATGGCATCAACCCCCACCCCCGCATCAATACCCATCGCAGAGAGCCGGAGGATTCCCGAATGGTCTTCGCCAAGCCCCAACTCTTTAGCGGAGGCAATCATTCCGTCGGACACGTGCCCGTAGGTCTTTCTGGCACTGATCGGGAAAGGTCCAGGGAGCACGGCGCCGGGGAGCGACACGACAACGCGGTCGCCGACAAAAAAATTGTCAGCACCACACACAATCCCGCGGACTGCGGGAGCATCACCATGGTCTTGCTCGGAAACTTTAACCTGACACCACCGAATGGTTTTGCCGTTGGTCTGTGGCTCCTCCACAAACTCGAGCACCTCCCCCACAACGATGGGGCCTTGGAGTCCAAAACGGTGAACGGCTTCTTCTTCAAGCCCAATGGACACGAGTGCATCGTGAACACTTTCCGGGGTGACGTCGTGTGGAAGGTCCACATATTCGCCAAGCCACGAGAGGGGGACGCGCATCACACCACCATCCCAAACTGTTGGGAAAAGCGGATGTCGCCTTCGACCATGTCGCGCATGTCTTGCACGTTGTTGCGGAACATGAGAGTGCGCTCAATGCCCATCCCAAAAGCAAAACCTTGATACACCTCTGGGTCGATTCCCGCCGCCCGCAAAACGTTAGGGTTCACCATTCCGCAACCGCCCCATTCAATCCACCGGGCACCCCCCACAAAGGTGGGATGCCAAATATCAAGTTCTGCGCTGGGTTCGGTGAAAGGGAAATAGTTTGCGCGCAATCGAATCTTTGCTTCTTGTCCAAACATGGACCGGGCGAGATGCTCCAAGGTGCCCCGAAGGTGGGCCATCGTCAGACCCGTGTCAATTGCGATGCCCTCAATTTGGTGAAAGACGGGGGTGTGGGTGGCGTCCAGTTCATCCGTGCGATACACGCGCCCCGGCGCCACGACATAGACCGGTAGTTCCCGGCTGAGCAGGGAGCGGATTTGGACGGGGGAAGTGTGTGTGCGGAGCAAAAGGTGAGACTCCACCGGCTCCACAAAAAAGGTGTCCTGGAGCGCTCTCGCCGGGTGATCGGCATCGAAATTGAGAGCATCAAAGTTGAACCATTCGTGCTCCAGTTCTGGGCCTTCGGCGACTTCCCATCCCATTCCCACAAAAACGTCGGCCATGTCTTCCATCAGCATGCTGAGCGGGTGTCGTGAACCTGGCAGGTTGCGCACTCCCACCCCCGTGAGGTCCAACGCCTCAGCGGCAAGAGCCTGCTGCTCCCGCTCGGCACCGAGTTCAGATTCCCTGGCAACGAGGGCGTGGTTCACCGCAGCTTTGGCTTCGCCCATCAATTTGCCGGCCGCCGCCTTCTGATCACCCGGAAGATCGCGCAGCGTTGCATTCATGATGGACAGCGGGGATTTTTCCCCCACGTGGGTTGTTTTTGCTAACTGTAGATCTTCCACCGTGGTTGCCGCAGCGAACGCTTCGAGGGCCGCAGTGATAGCGAGCCGAGTGTTCTCGGGGGAAATTGTCATTTTGGCGGACACGAGCGCCTAGTCTACCCGGGAGAAAGGCGCAGGAGCGGTGCTCACCGGCCCTGCGCAAAAGCCGTTTGGTAGAGGCACAAAGCCGCCGCCGTTTGCAGACTCAACGACTCCGCGTGCCCATACAACGGCACGGCAACGCTTTTATCCGCCAGGGACGCCTCTTCGGTAGCCAAACCGTGGGCCTCGTTCCCGAAAATCCATGCGAGGGGCTGCGCAAGGGCACCCTGTGACGCCAAGTCATCAATCCGCTCACCAGCGGCATCGGTGGCGAAAACTGTGACACCCGCGGTTCTCAACTGCGCCAGCGCCTCCGCTAATTCCACACCGATGACAACGGGAATATGAAAGATGCTTCCGGTGGAGGCGCGCACCACTTTGGGGTTGAACACGTCCACACTCTCCGCGGTCAAGATAACCGCATCAGCGCCAGCAGCGTCAGCGCTGCGGATAATGTTGCCCACGTTTCCAGGATCTTTTACCTGATGCAGAAGGGCAATATTTGTCGGTTTCCCACCCACAACTTCTGCCAAAGGCGTATCCACAAAATGACAGACCGCAAGGACACCCTGCGGGGTCACGGTGTCACTCATCGCTGCAAGGACTTCCTCGCTCGCAAAACTGATGTCAATGCCTGCCTGCTCGGCCAAAGACACGATGTCCCGATTTTTGTCCGCACTGGCCTGGGTGAGAAAAAGGTCCACCACAGACTGCGGCTGGAACGCTAATGCTTCTCGTGTGGCTTGGGGCCCTTCGACCAAAAACATTCGAGCTTCTTGGCGTCGCTGTTTTTTGGCAAGCTTCGCCACAAGGCGAGCTCGGGGTGAGCGAGGATTGTCCAACACAAGCCCAGGCTAGGCGGACAAAGCTCAAGATTAGCCGGTGACTCACCCCGTTAACGCCGATGGGCCCCGAGCGCGCTGCGCACGGGGCCCATCGTTGAGCTTGTTAAGCCTTGATGGCCGGAGCCGAGGTGTCTTTCGGCAATGCCTTCTTCGCTTCCCCCACCAAAGTGGCAAAGGCTGCGGGTTCGTTCACCGCGAGCTCTGCGAGCATTCTGCGGTCAACTTCGATTCCCGCAAGGCCTAAGCCTTGAATGAAGCGGTTGTAAGTCAAACCGTTCGCTCGCGAACCGGCGTTGATGCGCTGAATCCACAAACGGCGGAAATCACCTTTGCGCTGACGGCGGTCGCGGTAGCTGTAGACGAGCGAGTGAATTACTTGCTCTTTGGCCTTCCGGTACAAGCGCGAGCGCTGCCCGCGATAGCCCGAAGCGCGTTCGAGGATAACCCGACGCTTCTTGTGTGCGTTTACCGCATTCTTTACACGTGCCATGATCTTTTTCCTTCGTTTCGTTCAGGACTATTTGGCGAGCAATTTCTTGATGACTTTGGAATCCGCCTTGGACAAAACCTGTTCTTGGTTTAGACGACGTGTGACGCGGCTGGACTTCTTTTCCAGGTTGTGGCGCATCCCTGCGCCCTGCTTCATGATTTTTCCGCTTCCGGTCACCTTGAAGCGCTTCTTGGCACCGGAATGGCTCTTCTGCTTAGGCATCTGTCTCTTCCTTCTTTTCTGCGGGCTTTGTTGCTGGTTTCTTAGCCGCGGGGGCTGCTGGTTTTTTGGCGGCTGGGGCTTTTTTTGCCGGTGTCGCAGGCTTTTTCACTGCTGGCTTTGCGACCGGGGCATCTTCTGCGGGCGAAATCTTTGGTGCTGGAGTTTCCTCCGACTGGGGCTCGGGAGCGGGGGTTTTCGCTGCAGCTTCGCTGCGGGCTTTTTCTTTTGCTTGGGCGGCTTTTGCGTCTGCCTTGGATTTCAGGGGCCCGATCACCATCACCATGTTTCGGCCATCGATGGTCGGAGTGAACTCCACCACGCCAAACTCGGACACGTCTTCTGCAAACCTCTGCAGCAAACGCACACCCTGCTCGGGACGGGACTGTTCACGACCGCGGAACAAAATCATGGCTTTGACTTTGTCTCCCGCTTTGAGGAAAGTTTCGGCGCGCTTGCGCTTGGTTTCATAGTCGTGAGTGTCGATCTTGAGGCGGAAACGAACCTCTTTAAGGACTGTGTTCGCTTGATTTTTCCGTGCTTCCTTAGCTTTTTGTGCTGCCTCGTATTTGAACTTCCCGTAATCCATCACCTTCACCACGGGTGGGTTCGAATTTGGTGACACTTCCACCAAATCGAGGTCAGCTTCTTGAGCTAGGCGCAGCGCAATATCAACGCGCACTACTCCGACCTGTTCCCCTTCGGGACCAACGAGGCGAACCTCGGTGGCACGAATGCGGTCGTTAATCCTGGGATCGCTGATGCGGGTCTCCTTCTTTCTCACGAACATTTTCGGCGAGAGCAGAGCACAACCCCACAGCGCTAACTGTGTCGCACCCTTGACGCTGTGAGTCACAGACTCACGGAGCACAACGACCCGGTAGCCTTGAGCTTCCAGGCATACGCAGGTGGGAGAATTCTCCACTTTCGCGTGTTGGCCACTCGTCGAGTAGTCAACGACAAAACGATAGCAGTGTTTAGCACATCTGGCGAGTATAAGGAGAAGACAGTGACGGAAAACACTCTTGATGACCTGGGGCGCGACATCGGTGAAGTCCCAGCGGTAGAGATAATCACGACCGTTGCTGTCCACCTGCTGTCGGCCGCAGCCGTGAAGTGTGGACTCTCCGATAACCCAGAGGAAGAAACAGACCTCGCGGAAGCTCGCAAATTGATCACTGCCCTAGCCGGGCTCGTGGTAGCTGCTGCACCCGAAATTGGGGATCACCACGCACGAAGCCTTCGGGATGGGCTTCGATCCGTGCAACTCGCTTTCCGCGAAGCGTCGACCTACCCTGATGCCCCAGGGTCAGGGCCTGGTGAAAAGTACACCGGTGCGGTGAACTAAGCGGGAAGCACTTTCACCCCGAAACCATCCACACGCTCCGCCAGTACAGGATCTTCTCCCCCACACTCGGGTGGCTTCCACAAGGCGTGAATGGAGCTCTTCTGAGCTCAAACCCGGTAACGCCCTGATGGTGACGATAACTTCGGGGCCTGCGAGACTGCAGTGGGGGTCCCCCGAGCGCACCGATTCGATGGTGGCCCATGCTGACTCCCCCTGAAAAGCTGCTGTCAAGGCTTCGACTACGGCGGGGTCAGAATATGCCGGCAGGTAGGGCTCCCCCGTGGCTAACGCTTTAATGGCACCTCGACGAAGAGTGATCTCCGAGGATGTGCCGGGGTTGAGCACCAATAACGCAAGACCATCGCCACCGGCAGCAAGCGCGGCTTTCGAGGCCAAGACGGGTATGGGTCGAGCCTTCTGATTCCAGGAGGACAACGCTGTCACGTCGCTAAATATCGGTGACACCGCGCGGCCATCTGGTGCCTCAAGATGCAGAACAGAAAGCTCCTGACTTTTTTCCACCACGAGACCCTCCGCTGTTAAGGACGTGTCGCCGGCTTCCGCGAGCAAAGGAATCAGCACTCGAGCCAAACGCAGAGCGGACACGACCTCCTCAATCCCCGAGGGTGGCACATCAGAGTCCCCACCGGGTACTGTTCCCTCGAAGAAGCCCGTAAGCGCCCGGGCTAAGCCTGGATCACACTCCCCCGTGTCACCAGCATGAGGATTTGGTTCAAAAGCCCGACCGTCAAAGGGCTGGCCTGCTGAATCAGTGCCCGGCGACATCCAAAGCCTCGACAAGACTGAAAGCTCCGGCATATAACGCCTTCCCGAGGATGGCGCCTTCAAGCCCCAGGGGAACAAGCTCGCGCAAAGCGGCGACGTCATCGAGTGAGGAAATACCTCCAGAAGCAACCACGGGGTGGTCTGTGTGGGAGAGAACGCGCCGAAGAAGCTCGATGTTGGGGCCCTTCATGGTGCCATCTTTGGTGACATCTGTCACCACATAGCGCGCACATCCACTGCTGTTGAGGCGATCCAGGGTTTCGAAAAGGTTGCCGCCTTCTTCGGTCCAACCCCGTGCAGCGAGGGTCTCGCCCCGGACGTCAAGACCCACGGCAACAGACTCGCCGTATTCGGAGATGACGTGGGCCGTCCACTCCGGGTTTTCGAGCGCCGCGGTTCCCAGATTTACCCGAACGGCACCGGTGGAGAGAGCATCCTCGAGGGATTCGTCATCGCGTATGCCACCGGAGAGTTCCACATTCACCTTTTTGCCGACAGCTTTCACCACTCGGCGAATGATGGCTTTGTTGTTTCCGCGCCCGAACGCTGCGTCCAGGTCCACCAGATGAAGCCATTGCGCGCCTTGGCGCATCCACTCTTCTGCGGCCTCAACCGGGTCTCCGTAGGACGTCTCGGTCCCCGCCTCCCCCTGGGTCAGCCGGACTGCTTTCCCATCGGAGACATCTACTGCGGGAAGAAGTGTGAGGGACGGGGAGTGCGAAAACTCATTCATAGTCAGTTAGGGGCTATCTGGGTCTCGGTCAACGATGGGAGGTGTGCTCACGCACAAGCATCAGATACTACTCCCCTTTGACGACCCACACTCGCGTTACGAGTTTGCTAAGGAAGCGACCCAGTTGCGCAGCAACTGAATTCCTGCCAGCCCGGATTTCTCCGGGTGAAATTGGGTCGCAGTGAGAGGCCCATTTTCGACTGCCGCCACAAAATCCTCGCCGTGGTGTGACCAACTGACTATGGGTTCCGGAAGTGGACCGTGTGAATCCATCTCCCATTTTTTCAGTGCGTAGGAGTGGACGAAATAAAACCGCTCCCCCTCGACCCCCTCAAAAAGTGCGCTTCCTTTTCCCGGGGTGACGGTGTTCCAACCCATGTGGGGAAGAATGTCAGCGTTGAGCTTTTCCACTGTCCCCGGCCATTGGCTAAGACCCTGCGTCGTGACACCATGCTCACGCCCGTATTCACACATCACCTGAAGCCCCACACAAATGCCAAGAACGGGCCTGGACCCGGCCAAACGCTTCTCAATGAGCGTGTCACCCTGTGCGGAGCGCAAACCCTCCATGACTGTTGCGAAAGCCCCCACTCCTGGGACAACTAGGCCATCTGCTTCGAGTGCCAGCCCAAAGTCGCGGGTCAGGGTGGCGCTCGCGCCTGCTGCTTCCAGCGCTTTCAGCGCAGAGTGCACATTGCCCGAACCGTAGTCATAGACCACCACCCGAGGTGACACGGCTAGAGTGCGCCCTTCGTCGAGGGGATACCCAAGACGCGATCATCCCGGGCAACAGCGCGACGAAGTGCACGCGCAAAAGCTTTGAACTCTGCCTCCGCTATGTGGTGGGGGTCCCGACCATCCAAAACAGTAATGTGGACGGTCAAATGCGCGTGCATGGTGATGGCTTCAAACACGTGACGCACGAGCGAACCCGTGAAGTGACCGCCAATGGCATGGAATTCAAATCCTTCTGGCTCGCCACTGTGAACCAGGTAAGGCCTTCCGGAGACATCCACAACAGCCCGTGCTAATGCGTCGTCAAGGGGAACCAGTGCGTCGCCGTATCGACCGATGCCGGCTTTATCCCCCAGCGCCTCGCGCAAAGCCTGACCGAGAACGATGGCCGTGTCTTCGACCGTGTGATGAACATCGATGTCGGTGTCCCCGCTCGACTCGATATCGATGTCTATGAGGGAGTGTTTAGATAACGCCGTCAGCATGTGGTCAAAGAACGGCACGGTTGTCGAAATGTTTGACACTCCCGAACCATCAAGATTTATCGACACTCGAACTTTAGATTCCGAGGTAGCTCTCTCGAGGGACGCAGTTCTAAGGGAATTTGTCACCGGGAAAGTCTACCGAGCGTCTCCAGGAAAAAACTTATTTCTTCTTCCGTTCCCGCTGTCACCCGAAGGTGGTGATCGATGCCAACATCCCTAATCAAAATGTCATGCTCGAGAAGATCTGTGAACAACTTCTGCGGGTTCTCAATTCCCCCAAACAGGACGAAGTTCGCTTGTGATTCACACACCGTGAAGCCAAGCTTGGGAAGCTCACGTAGCAGTCGATCGCGTTGAAGTCTGATGTCATCCACCATTGCCAACATGACATCGGCGTGCTCTAGTGCCCCGAGCGCAGCAGCCTGGGTGATACCGGAAAGGTGGTAGGGCAAACGCACCAGTCGCAACGCGTCAATGGCCGCCGGATCCGCAAGAAGATACCCGACGCGGGCGCCAGCAAAAGCAAAGGCTTTGGACATGGTGCGCGAAATGAGCAACCTTTCGCGACCAGGCAGTAATTCTGAGGCTGTGGGTGACCCCTCCGGGTGAAATTCGACGTACGCCTCGTCAACCATCACCATGCCATCAGTCGCGTCATAAGCTGCCTCAATCGTCTCCAACGAAACAGGGGTACCAGTGGGGTTGTTGGGGGCGCACAGAAAGACGACATCCGGGCTCGTCAAACGAATAGCACTTTCAACACCCGCGGGGGTGAGAGAAAAGTCACTTTCCCTGCTCCCCACACTCCATGTTGTGCCGGTTGACTCCGCAATGATCGGGTGCATGGAGTAGCTCGGTGGGAACCCCAGAACCGACCTACCCTGCCCGCCGAAAGCTTGAAGAACCTGCTGAATCACTTCGTTGGAGCCATTTGCAGCCCACACCATCGAAGCATCCAGTGCTTCCTGGCGGTGGCTCCGTGAGGCATACCGCGCTAGCGCTTCCCGCAACGCTGTGAACTCGCGGTCTGGGTAGCGGTTGATGGTCTCCAGCGATTGGGCGATTTTTTTGACAATCGCCTCCCTCACCGCGGGGGGAACCGGGTGGGTGTTCTCGTTGACGTTGAGCGCATAGGTCACAGGATCCATGGGCGCACCGTAGGGCTTTTTGCCCCGCAGGTCATCGCGCAACGGTAAATCTGAAAGTCCAACCATTCCGCCATCGTAACCGGTGGCGAATTAGGGCTTATCGAGGAAGGGCGATTTCCTGTCCGGGAGTCAACGCGGCCGTGGGGAGCTGGTTGAGAGAAATGATGTCGGCAACAACGTCGCGGGGGTCTTCCTCTGGAGCGATCATGGTGGCGATGCTCCACAGAGTGTCCCCCGAAAGAACGGTCATGTAGTCAAAATCATTTGCCGCAACCTCGTTCTCGGCAAGTGCGCCCGGAGAGGTCAGAAAAACGGACAGCGCCATCACGGGAAGCGCAAGTGCAAGCCCGAGGACGATGCGTCCGCGGCGGGTAATGCGAAGTGATGTCGTGGTGTTCATGGTGTTCCTCCTTGGTTGAGAGTTCGGACCCAACCCTCGGCCGGGAGGGCCGGGTCCGAATCTCTGTTTCGAATATATGTTCGAATGCGAGACTTGTCAAGCACTGAACATGACTAATTGAATCCGTGACCACCGACACGCTCGGGGATAGTTCGAACGAATGTATAGAAAAACTGTTCGAAAAAGGGTACGCTTGCCCCATGTTGAGTGAACAGCAACAAAAAATCCAAGCCTTCATCGAGTTATCTCTCGACTCCAGGGGTGTGCCGCCGAGCATGCGGGAGATCTGTGACAACACCGGACTCTCCTCTACCTCCAGCGTGTCGCACCAGTTGAGCCAGCTCGAGCGTGCCGGTTACATTAGGCGTCACGCGAACACTGCTCGCACCCTGGAAATCCTGAAGCGCATTACCCCCGAGGCGGTGGCCCGCGTTAGCGACATCAGGTCAGAGGACTCTCATGCCGTTCAGGTTCCCCTCGTGGGTCGCATCGCAGCGGGTATTCCCATCACCGCCGAACAGCATGTCGAAGACGTCATGTCGCTTCCTCGTCAACTTGTCGGAAACGGTGAACTCTTCATGCTGAAGGTGGTCGGGGATTCCATGATTGATGCCGCCATCTGCGATGGGGACTGGGTGGTAGTGCGTCAGCAGCCCACCGCAGATAACGGCGATATCGTCGCCGCCATGTTGGATGACGAAGCGACGGTGAAAGTTTTCAAACAGCGCGATGGACACACCTGGTTACTGCCTCAGAACAGCGCATATGAACCCATTTTGGGTGACCATGCGACAGTGATGGGCAAAGTGGTGACGGTGCTCCGCAGTATTTCCTAGTGTTGGAGAGGGTTAGCCGATACGCCGGGTTCTGTACCGGGGTAAACCCCGGTGACGATCATCTTTCTCGGAGAACTGTTACCAGGTCTCTCTAGCGGCCTACCCGACACTCAGGCGAGCAACCTGATGGGTGTCTGTTTGACCTTGCTCCGGATGAGGTTTACCTAGCAGGTTTAGTCACCTAAACCCCTGGTGGTCTCTTACACCACCGTTTCACCCTTACCCGGAAAACCGGGCGGTCTGTTTTCTGTGGCACTATCTCGCGGATTACTCCGGGTGGGTGTTACCCACCATCCTGCTCTGGGGAGCCCGGACGTTCCTCGGCACTACCGAAGTAGTGACGCGATCGCCTGGCCAACCCTTCCAACCTCTCCAGGGTAGAGCAGGGAGAGGCCACTGGCTAGCGCTCAAGAAAAGATTCCCCTCGATCCAGCGCCTGGTTGCCAGCGGCGTCTGCTCTCGCATTCTTTTCCCGCGGTACCCACTGAAACACGACATTGGCGTCGCCGATGAGCTCTCGTGCTTCCTCCGCCAATGTTTGCATATCGGGGTGTTTGATTTTCCACCGTCTCGACATTTGTTCCACCACAAGTTTGGAATCCATGAAGACCGTCAAGGTGGCGCCCGGAGCAACCGTCCAGGCAGCCCGAATACCTTCAATCATTCCGCGATACTCCGCGACGTTATTGGAGGCGACCCCGCAGAGTTTCCCGACCGTGGCGAGAGTTGTTCCGGTATCGGGGTCGAGAACGACTGCCCCGCCAGCGGCAGCACCCGGGTTGCCCCGCGAGGCACCATCCGCTTCCACAATTAGGTGCGGGTAGCTCACAGCCCAGACTCTGCAGTTCTCACCAAAATGGCGTTGCTATCCGGGCACAGCACAATAGTTTCCGGTGACGATTGACGGATGTTCTGAAGGTCTGACTCCGTCAATTTCACACCACTCGCGCTCGATATTCCTGCTCTGAGGTGAGAGGCGCCGATACCATAACGTGCCCGTTGGCGTTCGTACAGGTCCACCAAGTCTGCGGGCAGCGCCTGGACAATCTGCTCCCGCTCCTGGATCAGCGCCGCGTTCTTGTCGCGCAAATCCTCACTCTGGAGGCGCTCCTGGTCGCGCGCATCCTGTAGGGCGGTTTCGGCGGTTGCCAGTTCCTGCGAAATCTGGTCCGCAACGGCGGTCGCGGTCTCCATGTTGTCCATGATGGCCAACTCAATATCTTCCAGGTCTGACTGCCTCACCCGCAAACTCTCAAGCTCGTGTTCGAGAGCCTGCGCGTCTTTCGGTGAGGACGTCTGAACCAGACGTTCCGCATCCCGCGCGATCCGAGTTTCCACCAGCTCAACATCGGATTCCGAACGACGCAGCTCAGAGCGAATGTTGTCGACTTCCACCATGGCGTCGTGTCGTCGGGCTTTGATGTCCTCGATCGCTTTTTCAATCGTGTCGATACTGAGAGCCTTTGCAAGCCCCGACAAAGCCGCGGTATTGCGGGCGAGCGCCACATCCTGCTCCGCCACGGTGAGAAGTTTTTCTTGATCGCTGGCTGACGCGGTGAGTGCCATTTAGTTGCTTTCTACGCGTTGAACCTGGAAGGTCCACGGGTCTGTGTTGAGGTCACCGACGGTTATGGCGATACCCAATTCTCTTTCCAATTGCTCGGCGGCCTGATCAAGCCATAACCATTCAGCCGCGAAGTGGGAAATGTTGATGAGCGCCGGTCCCCCGTGAAGTTTCGCCTGCTCGCTTGCTTCGCTGGCGACGTGGTGACGCAGGTCACTGGTGATGTAGACATCGCTGGAGAGAACCTCGGGGTGAGACACGAGGGAATCCCCCGCTCCCGCACAGAGTGACACGGTGGTGATGATTTTCTCTGGGTCACCCGACACCACTGGCCCTACGGCAGTGTGGGGCAAGATTTCTCCCAAGGCCACCGCCACTTCATACAGTGTGCGCGGTGTCTGGAGGATTCCTCTTCGACCTAAACCATGACCGGGAATCACCCCCTCACTGAGGGGGTGATGGTCAACAAGTTCGAGGAGGTCCGCCAACCGTGCAGAAGTTCCACTGGGCACAGCGTCAGCATTGGTGTGAGCGGTTACCAAAGCGCATCCGCCCCTAATCAGCGCGGCGATGACCTGCCCTTTGTAGGTCGATTCCGCCACCGTCGTCACACCTCTCAGCAACAGTGGGTGGTGGGCGATAATGAGGTCGGCACCCTGCTCCAATGCTTCGTTCACACTTTCCGAAGTCACATCAACCATCAGGTGGATGGAGGTGATCTGTGCCTGGGGATTCCCTACAACAAGCCCGGGTGCATCCCACTCCTCAGCGCCCTCGTGCGGCCACAGCCCTTCGAGCACCTCCAAAACCTTGCCCAGGGAATGCGCGGGGGCGCCCTCGCTAGACATGAGACTCCACTGTGCGCGCTGGCGCGCTAATTCCAGAAAGCGCAGTTCCTGCTGCGCCCACTGCGAGTGCCACAATAATGCCGAGCTGTAGCCCAGCACTCTCCAGGTTCACAAACTCCAGTAGGTACCCCTGCCACGAAAGCCAGGAAATACTGGAGGTTTGAAGGCCCAGACCCAGACCAAGGGCAAGCACCAGTGTGCCAAGCGGGCCAAAGCGAACGCTCTTTTGCCGCAAGCCTGAGGGCACACGAGGCATGACAGAGTTCACCGCCACAGCGCCAGCCCAAGCGGCAACCACCACTCCTACAACACGAGCAAGATCCAGGAGGGTCGCGGAAAGCTCCTGCTCAAAAAGTAGTGCGAGCGCACTAGCGCCCGTAAATACCGCACCAACCAAAATCGCGTGCAACACCCGCGGGCCTGGCAAGGACATTTCCCGCAGCGAGGTCGCAGCGGACGAGAGGCCAAGTGCCAAAATCCCGACAAAGGGAACCACCAAACCGAGCACGGCGGGGACGGGGAACCAAGTACCAAGTCCGATCGCGAGGGCACGCAGAGGATCCTCGGTTAACGCGAGGGCATAAACCGGGGCTTGAAGTGACAACCAGGCCGTGTACGACAGGAGCAAAGCGAGGGGAAGCGTGGCAGCGATTCCTGCCACAAGACCCGCAAACCGAGTCCGGCGGGCTGCCACAAGACCTCCCACACCAGAGGCGAGCGGCACCAAGACGATGAGCCCCACCGCCAACAGAAGCGACCCTAGGGAGAGAACATCAAATACCTCGCCGGTCCAGGAGAGGTTCGGGACTCCCGAGAACTCTGAGGACGTGCGAGCGACAAGGCCAATGGTTCCGATCACACCCAGCCCAGCGCTGACCCAGAGGGTAATACGGAGGACGAAGGGGCCCATAAAAAGGTGCACCACTGCAAGAGCCCCAAGAACTGCGACCGCAACAATGTGCGCGACCGCTTCGGGTCCCGTCCACCATCCAGCCGTCACCGCAATTGATACCAACGTACGCTCAGCCCACCACACCACAACGGCCAGTGTCGCGATTCGCACACTGAACAACAGGGATCCCGGGACGATGCCGCCCCGTGTGCCAAAAGTGTCACTCGTAGGCATGCGTGCTCTGGAAACCCCGGCGATTACCAGTCCCAGAATCAGGGCGGCCGCACACGTTACGGCAAGTGCTTCTAAAAATCCGAGCCCCGAACGGGTGAGCCAGAGGCCGCCGGTGAGACCGAGAAGCGGAATGAGAGCAAAGAACCACGTCGAGAGTGACGCCCACGCAGACGGCGACAGCACGCGCGCCCGCACTTTTTTCACCGGCTGCGCCACACCCGTCAGCTCTTCCTGGCGGAGGGGCCACACCTCCTTGGGGGCCGGCTCTTCCGGCAAAGATTTCTGAGGAACTGACTCGGGTGGGGCCGATTCATTCTGAGCGTCAGGGCTATCCGCGAGCGAGGGTTCCTCTTCCACGGGTGTGGATGATTCGGGCAATTCTTCTTCTGCGAAGGGCTCCGCTGTTTCCGGGAGTGAAATCTCCACCGGCTCAGCGCTATCGGGAACCACTTCTGGAGGGGTTTCGGGGAGGGTTTCCTCCTCAGCGGCACCCGGGTGATCCTTCTCTGCCAAGTCCAGTTGTGTGCGCTCCCCGCCATCGAAGATTGCTTTTTCATAGGCGATAATCGCATCGGCGTTATCAGGCCTGGTGCCACGAATGACTGCTGACCACGAAGCAAAGGCAGCTTCTTCTTCGCTTTGCAAGGTGAACTGGGTTTCCAGTTGGGCGATCATGTCGGCTGTGTCACCGGCTGTGCCATCGGCAAAAGCTTGCATGATGTCAGCCTGTGATCGAGAGGTTCGAATGGGTGCGGGTAAGTACTCCGGCACGCTCGACTCGTCGGGAAGTGATTCTTCGTGGTCCTCTACCGGTGGGAAGGATCCAGTAGGGAGACTTTCTTCAGCGGGAGGTTGATATGTAGAACGGCGCGACCCCCCCAGGGGGTCCTCTCCTTCAACCTCATCGACCATGGGTTAAGAATAGGCGCATCGAGGTCACGGTCTTGTCGTTTCACCCCGGGCCAGCAGAATTAGGGACATCACGATAAGAGCTATCCCTAGCGCACCAGAGAGTCCCACGCGCTCCCCCACAAGGCCAAAAGCTAAACCACTAGCGACGAGGGGTTCCCAGAGCGACACCATCGTGACAACGCTCGCGGTCAGGGTTCTCAGTGCCCGACCAATAGCGATGTAGGCGATGACCATGGGCCCAAGAATCAGATATACCAACAGCCCTGCGTTTAGCGCGCTCGACACCACCAGGGGTCCCTGGCTGAGGGCAATCAGGAGGAGGAAAGGTGAAGCCCCGCCAAAGAGTGCTCCCGCGGAAGGGACCGGATCATGGCCCGCTTTCAAGATCCGAGAAAAGGCGTAGGTGTAGCCGCCATAGGCAATTCCGGCAATCACTGCTGCCGTAATCCCCCACCCGAGGTTGCCTTCACGGCCTTCCCCCAGCGTCACCTGGGAGGTGCTCATCAGGGCAATCCCCACAAGCGCTCCCGTACTGGCCGCCCACCACCATCCGCGGGGTGCAGAGGAATCCCAAATCCATTCGGCAAGCGCTGCCACCAGAGGGCCAAGGCCCAGGGCGAGCACGTTCCCCAACGAAATTCCGGCCTCCGCCATTCCGGTATAAAAAGCGAGGGGATAAATGAGTGCGCCAACGGAACCCGCAATCACCCAGGGGCGAACACCACCATCACGCCAGATGGCAAGACTTTTTTTCCCCCCAAAAAATCAGAAGGATGAGGCCACGCCCCCCATAGTTATGGCACCAATCACAAAAGGGCTGAGGTCAGTTTGGAGGGCGAAGGATGCGGTCCCCGTCGTACCCCAGAGGGTTGCCGCGAGGAGAACAAAGAGCAACGAGTGTTGCTTCATGTTTCCTCCGCCTTCGCTAGGGTGTTGAACAACATCCTTGCTGTGGAGAAATTATGACACCAGAACAGACCGCCACCTGGCTCGCGCACCGCCGCATGATTGTGGTGTCACAAATGGCTCCTACCGCTCTGTTGATCACCACCGTGGCACTGCTTCAATTCGGCTTAGCTGAGACGTCGCTTGCTGTTCGTATTGCGAGCGCCGGAATCTTGTTGGCGTCCGGGATTTTTGGTGCCCTGGTTCAGTTCCAATCCGCCACGGAAGCGCACACCCTTGCCCAAGCTGCGGGGAGTAAGGATGGACAATTACTGTGGGTGGTCAAATTTGTGACCCCGACAGTTTTTATCATCATTTTTCTGGCGCTGATGGTGGCGCTTTTCGCCTAATTTCTGTGTGGGCCCGGAGGGACTCGAACCCCCGGCATCCACGGTGTAAACGTGGCGCTCTAACCAACTGAGCTACAGGCCCAAGCCTTCATGCTAAACCACCCGCGACGTCTTTACCCGCCGGGGCACGCAAAGCTTCTGGGGATAGACTTGGGCCACTTCGAGAAGCAATCCTTCGCGGAGTGGACTTCTCGAACTACCACACACAGGAAGAGGTCAGGGTGGCTGTTAACGACCAAGATCCCTATTCGTTTCATCAGATGGACTCGGATCCCCTAGAGACTAAAGAGTGGCAACAGTCGCTTGATGCTGTTGTCGCAGGCTCCGGGCACCAACGCGGTCGCGAAATCATGCTGAGCCTGCTGAAACGCTCAAAAGAGTTGCATTTGGGTGTCCCGATGGTCCCCACCACGGATTACCTCAACACCATTGCCCCAGAATCAGAGCCCGAATTCCCTGGTGACGAGGATCTCGAACGTCGCTATCGCGCGTGGATTCGCTGGAATGCTGCCATCACGGTCCACCGTGCTCAACGCCCCGGTATTTCTGTCGGTGGTCACATTTCGACCTACGCCTCCTCGGCAGCACTGTACGAGGTAGGGCACAACCACTTTTTCCGCGGAGCGGATCACCCCGGTGGTGGCGACCAAATCTTCTATCAAGGACACGCTTCACCCGGTATGTACGCCAGGGCGTATCTCGAGGGTCGTCTCAGCGAACACCAGCTGGATGGGTTCCGCCAGGAGAAGTCGCACTCCAGCGGTGGACTCTCGTCCTACCCTCACCCGCGACTGATGCCACAGTTTTGGCAGTTCCCCACCGTGTCGATGGGTCTTGGCCCGATTAATGCGATTTACCAGGCGCAAGCGAATCGCTACCTGCAGCACCGCGGAATCAAAGACACATCACAACAGCATGTGTGGGCGTTCCTCGGAGATGGCGAAATGGATGAGGTGGAGAGCCGTGGCGCCCTCCAGCTCGCCGCCAATGACGACCTGGACAACCTGACTTTTGTGGTGAACTGCAACCTGCAGCGCTTGGATGGACCGGTCCGCGGTAACGGAAAAATTATTCAAGAATTGGAAAGCTTTTTCCGCGGAGCCGGCTGGAATGTCATCAAAGTTGTGTGGGGTCGCGAATGGGATGCCCTTCTCTCCCAAGACCACGAAGGCGCGTTACGCGATTTGATGAACACCACCCCCGATGGCGACTTCCAAACCTATAAGGCAGAAAGCGGCGCATACATCCGCGAAAACTTCTTTGGGCGTGACCCCCGTACTGCCGCGATGGTGGCGGGTATGACGGATGACCAGATTTGGTTGCTCAAGCGCGGCGGTCACGATTACCGCAAGGTGTACGCAGCATTCAAAGCGGCGACGGAGCACAAAGGTCAGCCCACCGTAATTTTGGCAAAAACAGTCAAGGGTTACGGGTTGGGGCCAAGCTTTGAGGGGCGCAACGCCACCCACCAGATGAAGAAGCTGACGCTCGAGAATCTCAAAATGTTCCGGGATGACATGCGAATTCCGATTGCCGATGCGGCCCTTGAGGCCGATGTTTACCAGCCGCCGTATTACCACCCGGGTGATGGCGACGACGCTATTGCGTACATGCATGAACGTCGGCGCGCATTGGGCGGCTACCTGCCCGAGCGTCGGTCACAGTACACACAGGTTGTCCTACCCGGTGAAGACGCTTACGCTGCCGCTAAAAAGGGTTCTAGCAAGCAAGAAATTGCGACCACGATGGCATTTGCCAGGCTCCTGAAGGACCTCCTGAAGAACAAAGACTTCGGACACCGTTTGGTGCCGATCATCCCGGATGAAGCCCGCACGTTTGGAATGGATGCCTATTTCCCCACGTCGAAGATTTACAACCCCCACGGGCAGAGTTACACCTCAGTGGACCGGGAATTGCTGCTGGCCTATAAAGAGAGTCCCGAGGGGCAGATTTTGCACACCGGCATCAACGAAGCCGGAGCCTTTGCCGCGTTCACCGCAATTGGAACCAGCTATGCCACCCACGGTGAACCCATGGTGCCGATCTACGTGTTCTATTCGATGTTTGGGTTCCAGCGCACCGGTGACGCTATGTGGGCTGCCGGGGATCAGATGGCGCGAGGTTTCATCATGGGGGCCACTGCAGGGCGGACAACCCTGACCGGTGAGGGTCTCCAGCACGCTGATGGGCATTCCCCCCTTCTCGCCTCCACCAACGCCGCTGTAATCACCTACGACCCGGCGTACTCCTACGAAATTGCCCACATTGTGTCCGCAGGGATGGAAAGAATGTATGGCGCACACCATCCTGACCCCAATGTGATGTACTACCTCACCATCTACAACGAGCCCGTCGCTCAACCTGCAGAACCCGAGGATGTCGACATTGAGGGCATTTTGAAGGGTTTGCACCGCATTAGTGCAGGGTCGGGTACAGGGCCAAAAGCCACCATCCTCGCCTCCGGTGTGGGTGTCCCCTGGGCTCTTGAAGCCCAGGAGCTCTTGGCCAACGACTGGGGCGTCAGCGCAGAGGTGTGGTCCGTAACGTCGTGGAACGAACTGCGTCGAGATGGTGTGGCAGCCGAGCGCCACAATTTCCTCTACCCGGAGGAAGAAGCCCAAACCCCTTATGTGACAACGCGCCTGGGCGAGAGCGAAGGTCCCGTCATTGCCGTGAGTGACTTCATGCACTCCGTCCAGGATCAGATTCGAGAATTTGTTCCCCGGACATACCTCACCCTCGGTGCTGATGGCTTCGGCTTCAGCGACACTCGAGCCGCGGCGCGACGGTATTTCGCCATCGATGGACCTTCCGTTACCGCGCGAGTGTTGCAGCAACTCGCGAAGGACGGTGTCGTGCCACAGGATGCACTTCGCCAGGCCATCGAGAAATATCAACTGCATGATGTAAACGCGGGAACCAGTGGAACCGCTGGTGGTGAAGCCTAAACGGGTGTTTTTCCCAGCGGGGTAGTTATGGCGATGACCAAGAAGCAAACACTGTCGTGGCTTCGCAATATCTCCGGCGAGATGGCGACCACAACGTTGGCCACCCTTGAGCAGGAGCTACCGTGGTATCGGGCGATGCCTCCCGGGCGTCGCGCTGCCGTCGGAATGGTAGCCCAAACCGGTATTTCTTCTTTTATCGCGTGGTTTGAGAACCCGAAATCAACCCCCTGGATTGCCTCAGACGTGTTCGGTGTGGCCCCTCGGGAATTGCTGCGCTCGGTCAGCCTCCAGCAAACACTGCAACTGATTAAAGTGACCGTTGAGGTGGTCGAAAAAGAGCTTCTTCAGGGCCCGCCAGAGTTGCGGGAATCAATCCTGCATTATTCCCGCGAGATAGCTTTCGCGGCCGCCGATGTCTATGCCAGGGCGGCCGAGGCGAGAGGTTTGTGGGACGCTCGCCTGGAAGCTCTCGCGGTGGATTCGATTCTCAGTGGCGAATACGACCAAGAATTGCCCTCGCGTATTGCGGCTCTCGGCTGGCTGGGGCATGGCGAAGTGGCGGTGGTCGTGGGGACGAGCCCCCAGGATGGTCGATGTTGACGACATCCGCCGCATTGCCCGCCACCACAACACCGACGTTCTTGTCGGGGTTCAAGGCAACCGGCTGGTCGTGGTGATTGGCCGCAGGGTGGACGAGGATATCGCTATTACAACACCGGCAAGTTTCTTAGAAATTGCCCACGCTATGGAAGCAAGCTTTGGTCCGGGGGCATTGGTGGTGGGCCCCGGCGTTTCGGCGGTAGTCGATGCGGCACGCAGCGCCAAAGCTGCTCTTGCCGGCTTCTCTGTCGCGAAGGCGCGGAGGGAGCTGCCGCGTCCGCTGTCCGCCGGGGACGTTTTACCCGAACGCGCTCTCGCCGGTGATCCACTGGCCAGACGGGCGCTCGTCACCCAAATTTATGAACCTCTACGTGACCACCAGCTTGATCTGCTCGGCACAGTGTGGACCTACCTCGAAACGGGCCATTCTTTGGAAGCAACCGCGCGCGAACTCTTCGTTCACCCCAACACGGTGCGCTACCGCCTCAAAAAGGTGTCCCAGGTCGTTGCCTGGGATCCTGGCAACCCCCGGGATGCGCTCACTTTGCATCTGGGAATTATCTTGGGAAGCATGAGCGAGACCAACCCTCCGGGGGCAAGCTCTTAGCACTGTCGGATTCCTACAACATTGGGGCACTAGAACACACCCCTACCCACTACACCTAAGTTCAGCGATTGAGGGGACACTGAAACATATGTTTGTTATTGTCGCCCCGGGGCAAGGGTCCCAGAAGCCAGGTTTCTTGGAACCGTGGCTGGAAGACTCCGACAACCGCGCCCTTCTGACGCAATGGTCATCGATGTTGGATGTGGACCTGGTCACCCACGGCACCCTCAGTGATGAGGCGACAATCAAAGACACCGCCATTGCCCAGCCGCTGATTGTGGCGGCAGGAATACTCTCGGGGCGCTCTCTTCTCGCAGGTCTACCAGCGGGCGTGCCCCTAGCTTTGCAGGGCACTCGGTGGGCGAATATACCGCCGCAGCCCTAACCGGTGTGCTGACCGCTGAAGAGGCGCTCACCCTGGTGACGCTGCGGGGCCAGGCCATGGCCCATGCCTCAGCGCTGACACCCAGTGGAATGTCCGCTGTCCTCGGTGGGGAAACCCAGGAGCTCGAAGCCCACCTAGAAAAAGGTGGGGCTGAGAGCCGCAAACTATAACGGTGGTGGACAGGTGGTCATCGCCGGTTCCCTGCCAGCACTCGCAGAATTTGCCGAAAATCCTCTACCCGGGACCCGCGTCATCCCCCTCGCGGTCGCCGGCGCTTTCCACACTGCTTTTATGGAAACTGCGGTCGAGAAACTATCGGATGCTGCGGCACAACTGGCACCACACGATCCCCACTACCCGCTCTATACCAACCGTGACGGGTCTCTCCTGCAGAGCGGGAACGATGCTCTGGGTGCTTTGGTGACCCAGGTCACCCAGCCAGTTCGGTGGGATTTGTGCATGGAATCTTTTCAGACCAAGGGTATTCAGGGCATGATAGAACTGGCCCCCGCTGGGGCCCTCGTAGGTCTCGCCAAACGCGGGCTGAAAGGAGTGCTAACTGTGGCTCTCAACACTCCAGAAGATCAGGCCAAAGCCTGGGACATGGTGACACGCTCATGAGCCCCCTCGTTCAATCTCAGGGAGCCGCGTTCACCAAAATTTATTCCCTCGGGGCAGCCCGCGGTGATACCGCAGTAAGTAACGATGACATTGCGGGGCCAATCGATTCCTCGGATGAATGGATTCGCCAACGTACCGGGGTCATCGAGCGCAAACGCTCCAGCGCAGGTGAAGGGGTCATCGATCTTTCTGTTCGTGCTGCCACCGAAGCCATTGAGAGGGCGGGCATTGCGCCAAGCGATATTGGCGCCGTCATCGTGGCGACCATCAGCAACCCTGTTCAAACGCCCTCGCTGGCCGCATTATTGGCCGACAAAATTGGGGCAACACCCGCTGCGGCCTATGACATTTCTGCCGCCTGCGCCGGTTACACCTACGGTATTGCCCAAGCTGACGCACTCATTCGTTCCGGTGCAGCACGATACGTGCTGGTGGTGGGGGCAGAAAAACTCAGCGATGTGGTCGAGCCCACCGACCGTAGCATTTCGTTCCTCCTGGGTGATGGCGCCGGTGCTGCGGTGGTGGGGCCCAGTGACACGATCGGCATTGGGCCAACCCTCTGGGGTTCCGATGGTTCCAAGTGGGACGCCGTAGGAATGAATAAGACGTTGAAGGAAGCCTTCGATGACCGCGAGGGGGGCTTCCCCACCTTGCGCCAGGACGGTCCCTCCGTGTTTCGCTGGGCAGTGTGGGAAATGGCAAAAGTCGCAAAAAATGCCCTCGAAGTCTCCGGTGTCACGGCAGAGGAACTCACTGCTTTCGTCCCACACCAGGCAAATATGAGAATTATTGACGAGTTTGCCAAACAGCTTGGTCTCCCCGAGAAGGTCCTGATTGCCCGGGACATTGAAACCACCGGGAACACTTCCGCCGCTTCTATCCCCCTGGCTATGCATCGCCTGCTTGCAGAACACCCGGAAGCTTCCGGAGGTTTGGCACTCCAGATCGGTTTTGGCGCTGGTTTGGTCTTCGGCGCGCAGGTCGTCACACTCCCCTAATGACCCCGCTGGCTCTAAGATTGGAGCCGGTCCTTGAAACACAGAGAAAAGAGATAATCATGGCTCACACCACAGAAGAAGTTTTAGCTGGACTGGCAGAACTTGTTACCGACGAGACCGGCATTGCGGCCGACCAGGTCACACTGGAAAAGTCTTTCACCGATGACTTGGACATCGATTCCATCTCGATGATGACCATCGTTGTTAGCGCCGAAGAAAAATTTGACGTCAAAATTCCCGACGACGAGGTAAAGAACCTGACCACCGTTGGGGAAGCTGTCGAGTTCATCACCAAAGCTCAGGCTTAGTAAGACTGGGCCCCTGCACATGACCACCATTGTCGTCACCGGTATCGGGACAACAAACCCACTTGGTGGAAATGTTGCAGACACCTGGAAAGCTCTGATGGCGGGAGAGTCGGGAATATCCACTCTCGAGCATGATTGGGTAGCCAAACATGACCTCCCCGTCACTTTCGCGGGGCAAGCAAAAGTGCGAGCCGATGAGGTCCTAGAACGTCAAGAAGTTAAGCGCTTAGACCCTTCCGCCCAGTTCGCGCTAATTTCTGCCCGGGAAGCATGGGCTGACGCCGGGGCCCCCGAGGTTGACCCGGAAAGAATCTTGGTCGACTATGCCACCGGTATTGGTGGGTTGTGGACTTTGCTGGATGGTTGGGACACGCTCCGGGAAAAAGGGCCACGGCGTGTGTTGCCGATGACCATTCCGATGCTGATGCCAAACGCCGCAGCCGCTGCGGTCAGCATGGGACTGGGCGCTAAGGGTGGCGCACGAACTGTTGTGTCAGCGTGCGCATCGGGCACCGAATCTATCGCCAACGCCTACGAACATCTTCAGCTGGGACTCGCCGACATTGTGGTTGCTGGCGGCACAGAAGCTGTCATTCATCCCCTTCCTATTGCTGCTTTTGCGGCAATGCAGGCGCTGTCCAAGCGCAATGATGACCCGGCTAGGGCTTCGCGTCCGTATGACGCCGACCGCGATGGTTTTGTCCTCGGCGAGGGAGCTGCAACGTTGATTTTAGAAACCAAAGAACATGCGCTTGCGAGGGGTGCTCGAATTTATGCCGAACTCGCCGGGGGTGGCATTACGAGTGACTCGTACCACATCACAGCGCCTGACCCTCAAGGGTTAGGCGCCTCGCGCGCGGTTCTTGCCGCACTCGCGCAAGCCGGTGCAACACCGGGAGATGTGACCCACATCAATGCTCACGCTACGTCCACCCCGGTCGGCGATATTGCGGAGTACGCCGCACTCCACGCTGTATTTGGCGAAAAGGTGTCCAAGATTCCGGTATCCGCCACCAAAGCATCCACCGGGCATCTCCTCGGCGGCACAGGGGCCCTAGAGGCGCTGTTCACCGTGTTGGCCGTGCACCACCGTCAAGCGCCACCCACCATCAACCTTGATAACCAGGATGAGCAGATTCCACTGGATGTGGTCACGAGCCCCCGCGATTTGGGTGGTGGAGCACAGTTGGCTATTAGTAACTCCTTCGGCTTTGGTGGCCACAATGCCGTTGTGGCATTCCGGAGCGTCGACTAGCCCACTTGGTGGAACCAGACCACACCGGTCTCTTCGCTGCAATAGCGAAAGGGTTCAAGCTCCTCATCCCAGGCCGCCCCCCAAGCGAGTCGCAAAGCTTTGGTGATCCGGGTGGAATCTGCGCCACCTTCTTCCAGTGCCGACTTAACACGATCTTCGGAAATGACGGTGTTTCCGGCGGTGTCCATGGCGCCGTAAAAAATCCCTAAATCGGGGGTATGCATCCAACGTGCTGCATCAACCCCGGGGGATGCTTCTTCGCTCACCTCGAAGCGTAAGTGTTCCCACCCTCGCAGAGCGCTCGCTAGTGCACTACCCGCCCCCACCGGACCCTCCCAGACATACTCACTCCTGAGGGTGCCAGGGAGCATGGGTTGTTGCTCCCATTCGAGTTGCACAGGGTGTCCGAGAGCGACACCAATGGCCCACTCAAGATGAGGGCACAACGACGTGGGGGTGGAGTGCACAAAGAGCACCCCACGGGTGTTGGCATTTGCCATAGTCTTCTCCGATTCCTGTGGTTCGACTTCCCCATCGACCATGGAATCGGATTTGGCCCCACCGCTTGGCGGGGTGCCCTCAGTATGCGCTACGAAACCTAAGAAAACAAACAGTGATTAGCCCTGAAGAAGTGTGCCCTCTTTGGTCATCACGTTTTTTTCGCCCGCTTCGATC
>FUWD012816080.1_pt1 | contig 41499 bp, 35 predicted proteins | sample 1063281 | NCBI WGS metagenome assembly FUWD01 (sample SAMEA79048168, study PRJEB19326) | metagenome | biome: marine | reverse complement strand
GCACCGGCACGTTCACATGCACGTTGCCGTCACCGGCATGCATGTGGGTTGCGAGCACGATTCTCCGGTCGCGGATATAGCGGTATCTCTCTTCAAGCGCCTCCTGGACATCAGGGTACCCCTGCAGGAGCTCGCCAAGCTCGCCGGCCAGTTCTTCGACGATTGCAAGTGAACGGAGATCCTCAAGGGAAGCTTCCGATATCCTGTTGCCGAAAAGCCTGCAGAGATCGAGGCCTGCGGGGACTTTGGCGGCAAACTGCCCGTCATCCTCAACGACCTTGGCCCCCTGGAGGACATCGCGTGCACGCTCCATGAAAAGCAGCTGGGCGTGTCGTTCCTCCTCGATGTTCAGGCCGTCGATGAACCGCGCGAATTCTGCCAGAGCTTCGAGCGGGATGACAATGTCCTCATTGAGCTTGAAGGCATTGGTACGCCGGGCGATGGCGCCGAGTTTCTTGCGGTCGGCCCAGAACCGTTCGGCCGCGGCATCATCGCGCGCCAGGAACATCAGGGTGTTGGGATGGCGGCTGAGAAGTTCCTCCACCCGCGCCACCCCGCGGCCCGCCTCTTCCTCCGTATTGCCCGCGATATCGATGAGCAGAACCGCCTTCGGCGTCTGCGGCCTTGTGGCCTTCACCTTATAGTCAATCGCCCGGATGTACTCATCGTCGAAATGCTCAAGGGCGAGCAGGGCCTCGCCGCCTTCGGCCGGCAGCGGGAAAATCTTCGACAGTTCGACAATCACCCGGCTTGCTTCGTCCATATCGGGTCCGAAAAACTCCAGGCAGAGCGTTTTCTTGACCGGGTACTTTGGATAGAGCACGAACACGGCCGAGGTGATGACCCCGTCGGTACCCTCTTTCTGCAACCCCGGCACGCCGCCGAGAGCCTTGTTGGTGATGTCCTTCCAGAGGCCTTTCTTCCGGATGTCTGTGCCGAGCAGCTCAATGCGGTCGATCCTCCGGTCTGATTCGTCGCGGATCTCGAAGGCGACGGTATCTTCGTGCAGAATCTTGCGAAGCCGGTGGTCGGTTCTGCGGACGGTGATGTTCTCTCCCGTCGGCATGGCCATCCGCCACTCAAGCAGATTATCTATGCATGTGCCCCAGCGCACCGCCATTTTGCCGCCGGCGTTTTCAGAAATATTGCCACCGATGGTACAGGACCATTCGCTGGTGGGATCGGTCGCAAACACCAGTCCATGGTGATCGGCCTCGTGCATGGCCTTTTCGGTCACAACGCCTGCCTCCACTTCAATGACCGATGCGGTGCGCATCTGGCCGTCATCAAGCTCGAATTCACGGGCGGTGATCCCCTTGATGTGGTTCATCTTCTCCATGTTGACGATGACGCAGCCGGAATGCAGCGGAACCGCGCCACCCGTCAGGCCTGTTCCTGCACCGCGCGGAATGGCATGAAGCCCGAGGCTGGAAATGGCGGTGAGAATCGGGGCCACCTGCAGCTCGAGATCGGGCGTGACGACTGCGACAGGCAGATGCAGGCGCCAGTCTGTGGCATCCGTCGCATGAGCAACAAGGGAAAACGGGTCGAAGAGTACGTTCTTCACGCCGACCACTGCGCCAAGCTCACGGCGCATCCTCCGGCGAAGATCGGGAGTGAGGGCAACCACACGACGGAACCGCTCGACCTCTTCCTGAACGGCGGCAACGATCGCCGTGACGCGGGTTTCGCCGTTGGCCGATGCGGCAATGACCTCGAGGTCCGCCATCGCACGCTCGAACAGCCTGCGCCGCCGTGCAGCCGAATCGACCAGTTCCTGGAACAGATAGGGGTTGCGGCGATGGATGAGGATTTCGCCAATGATGCTCATCAGAAGGCGCGCCGAACGGCCCGTCACCCTGCGCTCACGCAGTTCGTCGAGCATACGGACGACATCGGCTCCGAGCAGGAACGCAATGGCCTGACGGTCACCAGCCGAAGTGTAATTGAAGGGAATCTCCCTCGGTGTGCTTTGTGCCGATTTCTGGGATTTCTGGCCTCGTGTCAACATTCAATCAGGGGTCATGGTGTAAATAATAAAAATAACACAATCCGGAGGCATTCCATTCCTCAAGGCAGAAGAGCGCGAGCCCGTTCTCCCATATCGAGCTGGAACATTCCCGCGAGAGTCCGTTTTTCCGATGAGGAACCTGCAAACAGCTTGAATCCCATCATACTGGTCATCGACTGGACCGCACAGTTGATCCTGCCGATGAAAAGATCAAGATCGGTAACTTCATGCCGGACGTCGGAAGCCGCCTGCTCCATGAATGCCAGGAACTGCTGCTGGCGCATCTCACCGATCCGCGAGGACCATGAGACGTCTGATATCCGGAAAGCACAGAGCGGTTCATCAATCACGTACAGGTCTCCGAGCTGGAGCAGCTGGAGCCAGAAATCAAGGTCCGTGGTATAGGGCACCCGTGCGCTGTAGCCGCGGGTTCGAGGAATGGCTTCAGAGGGAAACATGCCGGATACCGGTTCGCCGATGATATTGGTACCCATGCGCACCATCTTGCGGACCACCTCGACTGGTCCCTTGCGCCCTTCGTCCAGAAAGTTCACCTTGCTGATGAGCGTCTTTCCGTGGGAGTCGATGATGGCCCGCTGGGCACTGACGAGGCTGACGCCCTCGTTCATGGGATCCCGGAACGCAGCAACCTGTTTTTCCAGGCATGAGGGATAGAGTATGTCGTCGCCGCACACCAGCTTCACATAGCGGCCCGACACCTCGCTGACGGCACGGTTCCAGTTTGCTTCAGGACCGAGGTTTCGCTCGTTCTGCTGAAGACGGATGCGCGGATCGGCATAAGACGCCGCTATTTCGAACGACTCGTCCGTTGAATTGTCATCATAGATAAGCAGCTCAAAATCCTCGTACGTCTGGGAAAGTATCGAGCGGATTGTTTCACCGATAAAACGTGCATTGTTGTACATCGGAACAGTCACGGTGACCATTGGACGGTTGCAACCGTTCATACCATTGCCTCCCATACATTTATGGGCAGAGCCTTCATTACGGCGCCCCGCCTTCATCGATACGCTGTATGTGTCCTGCTAGTCTGCAATATAGCGCGCGTCATGCTTCTCTGCCCATCCGGGAGTCGCTTTTTTCCCTGAATCCAGCACTGTGGCCCCTGAAACCCTGGCGCCGCTGAGCCTCGTACGGCTCATGTTGGCCCTCCAGAGGTTCGCGCCACAAAGATCGGCGCCGCCGAGATCAGCTCCGGCAAGCGTTGCCCCCCTAAGGTCGGCACCCCGAAGGTCGGCGCCGCGCAGGTCAGCATCCCCGAGGTCCGTAAGCCGCATACCGGCCGCTGACAGGTCAGCGCCCCTAAGGTCGGCCCCAAAGAGGTTTTTGCCGGCGAAATCCGCTTCGCGGAGGTTGATGGCAACAGGACTCTCAGTACGACGCATCCGGTTCCACCGGGTAACATTCTTCTTCAGCGACTCGTACTGTATGGCGTCATAGGGTGCATTCAAGGGACCGGTGCGCTGCCAGAGGTTCACAATCCCCTTGCGGGGAGCCTTTTCGGGACGCACGCTCTGCGCCCCCACGAGAGGAACAGCAGCGGAAGATGACGCTGCGGGTGCGGCAGTCTCTCCGGCCGACACGCCGGGGGCCACAGCCGTTCGGGCGGGTGGCGGAGCGGGGATGTCTGCGATGAACAGGGCGCCATGGGCCACTGCCCAACGAGCCGTCGCATAGCTGCCGGAATCAAGCACGGTTGTTTCCGACACGCTTGCGCCTTGAAGCCTCATCCGGTCGGTGTTCGCCCTCCAGAAATATGCAGCACGGATGTCAGCGTTCCCAAGGTCGGCACCGTTCAGCTGAGCTTCACGGAAATGGACCTCCTTCAGGTCCGCTCCGTGGAACACAGCACCGGTGCAGTCGGACAGCCGGAGGTCGGCCCGAACCAGGACGGCACCCGTACAATCCGCTCCATCGAGCACGGCGGACGCCAGATCCGCACCGTTCAGCCGGGCGCCCTGCAGGTTGGCGCTGGAGAGGATCGAAGATACGGCCGTAACTGAATCCAGCACTGCCCCCTTCAAATCCGCACCCGACAGGTTCGTCTGGCTGAGATCGGCTCCCCGGAGAACGGCGCCGTGCAGATCGTATTCCATCAGTTTACGGCCCTTGAGGTCCGCGCCTGAAAGATCGGGATGCTCCGGGCCGCTCTGGCTCCGCATGGCGTTCCACGCCTGCCTGCCTTCGCGCAGCTTCAGAAGAAGAGACTGATCAGCGGCAGCAAGCGGTGCGGCACTTCCGAGAATGACCAATGCGCCAAAAAGAAACGGCAGGACGCGGGACGGCGGCAGGAAGTACCGGAATGAAAAGCCCATGGCGTTGATGGTGTACATGGGGTTCATGCTGAGGGTCCGTTGTCTCCGGAGCCTGCATGAAGCTCCCTGTGGAGGTTGAAGGAAAGAAAGAGGACAGCTAGCCCGAACACCAGCCCGGACAGGCCGAGCAGAACGGCATTCTCAATGAAAAAGGCCAGCAAAACTCCCGTCGCCGAAACCAGCATCACGGTAAGCTGCATGAACGCCCGGTCCATTGCTGCAGATGAAAGCAGGCGGGAAAGGGCCTGGCCTTCCTGAAGCATCTCCAGAGAATCCTTCCTGACGATGGCGGGGATGACGATGTAGATCATTCCGATGAAAGAGAAGGTGATCCAGCCGAGCAGAGCGGCATGGGTGTGGGAATGGTAGATCCACATCGCATCCGGGCTGATGGGAGGATGCGCTCCGAACGGGATGCCCTTGATGAAGTAGACGTTCATGATGCCGTATGCGCTTGTGGCGAAGAGAAGTGAAAGTCCACTGAAGAGGAACGCCAGAGCCGGATGGTGGAAGTTCTTCTTGAAGAAGGTGTAGAGGTAGGCTGCAAAGCCCCAGAGGATCGCCATGACGCCGAACAGTAGAACGTGGCTGACGAGCATCATCCCGAAATAGTGACCGATGAGGATGACGATGAGGAACACCAGAACCCCGCCGACAAACGTATAGAACCAGAGGCTGAAGAGACGCGTGATGAGTTCACGCTTCGGAGACTGCTTCCAGGCATAGGTATAGAGGAACCCCATGACGCTGATGGAGAGGGGGAAAGAGGAGCCGAGGAAATAGGCCGACTGCGTCACGAAAAACGGAATGAGGCCCTGTTCCGGGAACGCCTCCTTGAGGCCGAGGGTGAAGAGACCGAGGTTTGCGTTGAGCAGGAAGATGACGTCGAAGATATAGTACCGGACCGAGACGTCCTTCCAGATCTTCGGGATGGAAAGCGTGGTGAAGATCTCGTAGAGCGGGCCCATGACGATGATCATGAGAAACAGGCCGGTCAGCGCTTTCAGGAGCGGCCACTGCATCCATACCGCCACGGTGATGGAAACGAGGGAAAGCAGGACGGCGTAGATGTAGCGCCGCTGCCTCGGGGGGCTGATCTTCAGCTCCGGATAGATGGCCGAAGTCAGGTACCGGTTGAAGATGAGGATGGCAAGGTTGCCGAACCCGATGAAAAAGAGGTACGGGTGAAGCTGGTTCAGGAAATGGCTGCCGGTAACGGCGCCGAGGGCTCCGAGAAGGGCGGCGACAGTGATGACTGAAATGGTGACGTAGAGGAACAGTCTGGCAACGCTGCCGGTCGATTCAGTGTGTGATGTAGGCTGCATCAAAAGAGGCGTTTTGTGTTGTTCAGTTCAAGGATGGCGATGAGCGAAAGTGCTATGAGTGCAACATTCAGGGTCAGGGGGTTGAACGGCAGGGTCAGCATGCCGGGCTCGAAAATGCCGACGAACAGGAGCAGCATGCACAACGTCACGATATTGAACCAGAAAACCCAGTTCCGGCGGGCCACAAGGAGGTAAAGACCGAAAACTATCTCCCCCGCTCCCATCCAGGAAACCGCAATACAAGCCCACCGGTACACGGGAATGATATGGCCGAGGAGTTCGACTTCCCCGCTGCTCATGCAGTAGAGTTTGGGCACAGCCCCCTGGTAGATCCAGGAAAAGGCCAGAGCCACACGGCACAGGATGAGCACACTGCTCTCTGCGGACATGAATGCCATCGGGGAAAAACCCTTAGCCTTGGTGGACGTGGTGTCGTTCGGATTGTTCATGGTGTGCATCCCTGCAAAATACGAGAGTCCCGGTGACGATTCTGAAAATTCAGCACAAGCAAAAAAATCAAGGCGCCTGCATCCAATAAAAAAGCGAACCGGAGTTCGCCTTTCAATATGCCGGTGCATTCCTCTGTATCCTTCAACCCGTCAACGGGTCAGCAGAAATTGCTGGAAATGGAGCAGGAAATGACGGCGCACTCCCTGACATGGTCGAGGATCGAGAGGATCCCGGTATGGCTGATGATGTTCTGGTCGTTGACCGTCGACTTCAGCTTCTCCACAGCCTTGTCGTAAAGACCCTGGATCTCCTGCATCATGTCGAGGGTTTCGCGGGCATGCTTCGAGTTGCCGCTGACAAAGGCTTCAACCGCTTTCTTGATCATTTCAGCGGTGATGTCGCCCATTGGTTTCAGGCCGTATTCGTCCTTATGGAGCTCCTGCACATTCGAAAACTCGACAAACGGCGTCTTCTCGGCGATGTTGAGGGCAAACTGGGCCATTTTCTCCAGTTCCTGCAGGATCATGCGGGCATCGCGGACACCCTTCAGCTGGTCGGTATCGAGGGTCTGGAACGCACTGTATGCAAGGGTGAGATACTCTACCTCGAACTTGCCCTTCTGGATATATTCTTCGTCGAACTTGAAGGCAGAGGCCGCCAGTTCGGTATTCTTCTTGGTTGAAGCCCTGATGCTGAGCATCAGGTTGTTTTCCACGTTCGAGGACAGCTTGGTGAGCTTCTGCTTGAGGGACTCAAGCTGCACGTGCACAGTACCCTGGGGTTTGATGGAAAGACCGAACTTCTGGGGATCGATCTGAACGGTGAAGGCTTTCGGGGTTGCAGCAGTTTTCGGGGAATCACCGAAAAGTTTTCCTAACAGACTGGCCATAAGGATCGGACACCATGCTTAATGATTAAGGGAAAGAGTACGAGAAAAAGCGAGAGAAAACGGAATATCGCTTGTAAACTGAATTTAGCTGTCGGGAGGGGTTAAATCAAAGAAAAAAACAGCAAAAAAGCCCGGCGGATAACCGGGCTTGAACTGCACTGTGGAAGCATGGTCTTCAATCTTTCAGCGACTGGATCAGCTTTTCATAGGAGATGTCGCTGTGCCGGACGATCTCGCCCGTCACAAGGTAGGTGACCTCATGGGCGATACGGGTGGCATGGTCGGCCATGCGCTCGATGTAGCGGGAGATGCTGAGCAGCGAGATCAGCTGATCGACGTTCAGGGCAGGGTCTTTCATGAGGGTAGCGACCTTCTTGAAAACGGCACTGTGGATGCTGTCGATCTCTTCGTCAAGGGCGCAGACCTTGTCGGCAAGGAAACGGTCCTTGTTGATGAATGCCTCGATCGACTTGCGGGTCATGTCGGCGGCAAGGCGGCCCATGGAATCGAAATCGAACATGGCGAGCATATCGGGCTTGATGTTCGGCATGCGCTCGATGATGTGGACGGCAAGGTCGCCGATGCGTTCGAGATCGTCATTGATCTTCATGATGGTGACGATCATGCGCAGATCGCGGGCAACCGGCTGCTGAAGGGCGAGGAACGCCAGGCAGCGCTCTTCGAGCCCGACCTCGGCCAGATCAATCTCAAAGTCGATGCGCCTGATCTCACGGGCCTGCTCCTCGTCCTGGTTCCGTATTGCAGTAAGAGCGTCATCGAAATTCTTAAGGACCTTTTCCGAGAGATGGACAAGGACGTCGGAGAGGTCCCTGATATGTTCGTGTACCGGTCTGTCTGACATGGTGGCTGAATGGTTACGTTAGCTGAATCTTCCGGTGATGTAGTCCTCAGTCATCCTATCCCTCGGATTGGTGAAGAGCTGCGAGGTGCCGGCATGCTCGACCAGCGTACCCTCGTAGAAAAACATGGTGTAGTCGGAAACGCGCGAGGCCTGCTGCATGTTGTGGGTCACGATCATGATCGTGTAGCTGCCGCGCAGCTCCTGGATGAGGTCCTCGATCTTGGCTGTGGCCTTCGGGTCGAGAGCAGAAGTCGGCTCGTCGAGCAGAAGGATTTCGGGCTCGACGGCCAGCGTACGGGCTACGCAGAGCCGCTGCTGCTGGCCGCCGCTGAGGCCGAGGGCGTTGCGCTCAAGGCGGTCGCTCACCTCGTCCCAGAGTGCCGCCTTGCGGAGACTCTTCTCAACGACTTCAGCCAGCTGTTTCTTGTCGTTCATGCCGTGCAGACGCGGGCCGTAGGCGATATTGTCAAAAATCGATTTCGGGAACGGGTTCGGCTTCTGGAACACCATGCCGATCTTCTTGCGAAGCAGCACCTCGTCGGTGAGCTTGCCGTAGATGTCCTCTCCATCAAAACGCAGGGTACCGGTCGTATGGCAGCTCGGAATAAGATCGTTCATACGGTTGATGGCACGCAGGAACGTGCTCTTTCCGCAGCCGCTCGGTCCGATGATGGCCGTCACATATTTCGAGAGGATATCGGCGTTGACCTTTTTGACGGCTTCGAAGTCACCGTAAAAGATCGAGAAGTCCTTGGCGACGACATGGGGCTTGCCTCCGCCGCTCACGCTTTTTCGTTCAGAAGGGATGTAGATGTCGCGCGTTGCGGTCTTTGCAGGGGTGTCCATGGAGATCTCCTTTTCTTCCGCTGTCATTTGCATGGTTAATCAGCCTTTTAATTTCTTGGATATGCGGGCTCTGAGCAGTACCGCCGAAAGGTTCAGAAGGAGCACGATGCTGACAAGGGCAAGCACCATGCCGTACTGCACGTGGCGGATTTCGGCCGCCGCCTCATGTTCGCTGGCAAGGTTGTAGATATTCCACGACAGCGCCGGGGTCGGAGAAGAGAGCACATCGGCAATGCCGATGGCCGAACCTACACTTACCGCTGCGGTGAAGATGATCGGAGCGGTTTCGCCGGCCGCCCTGCCGAGACTGATGACGCCGCCGGTGATGATGCCGGGAAGCGCTGCAGGCAGGATCACGGTAACGATGGTGTTCCATTTTGTGGAACCCAGACCGAGCGAAGCTTCTTTATAGGTTTTCGGCACCGCCAGTATCGCCTCTTCAGCCGCCCTGATGATGGTCGGCAGGATCATGATGGCAAGGGTAAGTGCACCGGCAAGCACGCTTTTGGATTCCGATACGTTCAGGGTATTGATGAAGAAGGCCAGACCGAACAGACCGAACACGATGCTCGGTACACCGGCAAGGGTGCTGTTTGCACTGCGCAGCATGCTGGTGAAGACGCCGTCCTTGGCATACTCGGTGAAATAGATGGCAGCGACAACACCAAGCGGAAAGGCGAAAAGCATGGCGCCGATGGCGAGGAAAAAGGTACCCTGGATTTCAGGCCATATGCCGCCGAAGATGTGGGCATCTATCGATGAGTCGGTGAGGAACCCCCAGTAGAGGGTGAAGCGAGGAAGCAGCATCTTTTCAGCGTTTTTCTCGACAAAACCGAACATCGGGGCAAGTTTCGTCCCCTCAAACGACTCGGCCCGGCGGACGAAGTACTCCTTGGCCATAACGTCGGGATCTGAATAGTCCCACTTGGACTCATAGAGCAGGGCGTGGAGTTTCTCCTCGGCCTTCTCCCACCGGGTCTGACCGTAACGGAAACGGGTCAGGATGGCCGAATCATCGCCGGGCGGAGGACCGAGCAGGGTCTGGAGCGCGGTCTTGACCGGGCCGTACTGCATCCGGTACTCCCTGGCCTTTTCAGGATCCATACCCTCAAGCTCAAGCTCGAAATCCGCAAGCATCCGGTACGCCTGGTCCCGGTACACGGCAACTTCAGCGATTTCGCGCTCGAGCTCTGCCCCGTCACCGCGGTGGAACTCGTTATAGAGGAGCTTGCGATGCTCGATCGTTCCCTTGAAGAACACGGCGCCGAGTCCGTTGTAGATGATCGGCGTGATGACAATCAGAAGCGCAAGGGCCATGACGACGATCGAACCAATCCCGAGAGCGGTGAACGAACGGTCCAGTATTTTCCTTGTTCCGAGATTCATGACTGCCTGTTTGGTATTATTGGAATCTTGAGGCTCTTACTGACCCGAAAGAATCTTCCTCTGGCGGACGACGATGCGCTCGCTGATGAGGTTGCTTATGAAGCTGATGACGAGGAGCAGGAGGCCCATGGCGAACAGCACATGATAGCGGGCCGAACCGGTCACCTGGTCTGCTTCGCCCATATCACCGGCGATGGTGGCCGTCAGGGTACGGACCGCCTCGAGGTAGTTGTACCAGGGATCGGGGATATGCGAAGAGTTGCCGGAAGCCATCCACACCACCATGGTCTCGCCGAGCGAGCGCATGATGCCGAGAATGACGGCGGCAAGAATGCCGCTGCTTGCGGCGGGAAGCACTGTTTTGACGAGTGTTTCAGCCCGGGTGGCGCCAAGTGCGTAGCTTCCTTCGCGGAGCTCGCGACCTACCGACTGAAGGGAATCCTCCGCCACACTGACGATCGTCGGCAGCGCCATGAAGCTCAGGATGATGGAGACGTTGAGGGCGTTGGTGCCGGTGAGGATCTGCATGCCGTTGAGCTGCGAACCCACCACGTAGAGCACGAGAAAGGCGAGAAGGGTGAAGAGCACCTGAAGCATGGTTGCATAGCGCTTGCGGCGAACCGGTTCCTCAATACCGGCAGTCAGGAGGTCGGAACCAACGATGACGGCAAGCAGCAGGAACGGTCCTGCAAGGATCCACCATACCCACATGAGCATGGGTCCGCCGCTTGTCTGGAGCAGCGGAGCGAGGATCACGAGCGCAAAGAAACCGAATGCGACAGAAGGAATGGCCGCAAGCATCTCAATTACCGGCTTGGCGTACTGGCGGACCGAAAAAGGAAGGATGTCGCTGAGGCAGACCGCTGCGGCAATGCCCATCGGGACAGCGAGGAGGGCCGAGCCGAGGGTGACCATGCCGGTGCCGTAGATGATGGCAAGTGCGCCGAACTCGCCGGGATCTCCTGCAGGGTACCAGTTGCTGCTGGTGAAGAATTCAGCGAATCCTCTCTGCTGGAAATAGGGAACGGCATCGACGGCGACGAAATAGAAGATGAAGAGAACGACGATGGCGACAAACGAGGCAATGAGAAGCAGAATGGATTCTCCTGCAGTCCTGGCGGCTTTCTGCATTTTCCGCCTCCCTTCGCTGACAACGAACGCGCCTGAACGGTTGCTGTCTCTGTTCACGTCTCCACTCATGATGATACGGTTGGGTTCAGGTAACGGGGCGGATGCTGGTGCGTTGATTTCAATGCCTCAAATCTATACTCTTTAGCGAAAGAAAAAAACGCGCACGTGTTACATCTTTGCAACAACGCCTGCCCAAAAAACAACAAAAGCCGGAATCGGGTTGCATTCCGGCTTTATGAAAAGTATTGAGCTGCATGGATCAGTGGTCCCCTTGAAGTCACATCACTGGCTGATGAAGCCGAGTTCACTGATGATCCGCCGCCCGTCAGCAGTCGAGGGCAGTGCGAGAAACTGTTTGATGCTACCCGTCGGCTGGCCGCTGGTATAGAAATAGAGCTTGCGCGACAGCTTGTAGGTACCGCTGCGGATGCTCGCGACGCTCGGCTTTACCCCATCGACAGGAACCGCCCGGACTGAGGAGTCCAGAAATCCCATGCCGATGAACCCGATCGCAGAGGGTGTCGTCGACACACGGCTCTTCACGGCGCCGTTGCTGGCCTGGGACTCAGCCCTCGGCATGATAGGCACAGCCTTGCCGGTGACGAGCGTCTTGAACGACTCCTGGGTGCCGCTGTTCGACTCACGCTGGATCACCACGATGCGGGAATTCGGTCCGCCGACCTCGCGCCAGTTGGTATAGCGTCCCTGATAGATCCCTGCGATCTGGGCCTTCGTAAGACCCCTGACAGGGTTCGAGGGATGAACGACGATGGCAATGCCGTCAAGGGCGGCAACATGCGCTACCGGCTGAATACCTTTTTTCCTTGCAGCAGCGATTTCCTGTGTTTTCATATCACGCGACATGGCTGCAATGTCGCAGGCGCCGTTGATGAGGCTTTTGGCACCGTTGCCGCTCCCCGACTCGCTGACGGTGACCGGAACACCGTAGCGCTTCGTGAAATATGCCGCAAACGATTTCGCTATGGGTCCGACAGTCGTCGAACCATCAATCACAATCCCATTCCCTGCCGCAGACACCTCTGTGCCCATAAGCATCAGCGCCGCCAGCGCCAGCATCAACATCCTCTTCATCATATGTTCCGGTTCAATTTGGTTCCCTCTGTGCAAGAAGAAGAAAGGTAGGAAAAAGAAGCCCCCCCTTGAAATAAAAAAAGCCCCCCCGATGCAATGCACCGGGAGGGCGTCATAACAGCAGCGCTCTAAGCCGCCACCACAGGGTGGAAGCTTACTGGTTCACGAAACCAAGTTCGCTGATCATGCGCATGCCCTCGGGGGTCTGGTTGAGCTCGATGAACTGCTTCACAGCACCCTTCGGCTGACCGTTGGTGTACATGAAGAGCGGGCGGGAGATCGGGTAGGTACCGTCCTTGACCGAAACAACGGTAGGAGCCACACCCTCAACACTCACAGCCTTCACAGAACCATCAACAAAGCCGAGGCCGAGGAAACCGATTGCGGAAGGAGTCGAGGCAACACGGCTCTTCACGGCGCCGTTGCTGGCCTGGGTCTCTGCACGCTTGGAGATCGGAGCTTCCTTGCCCATGACGAGGCTCTTGAAGGTGTCCTGGGTACCGCTGTTCGATTCACGCTGGATCTTGACGATCTCGGCAGTCGGGCCGCCAACCTGGTTCCAGTTGGTGATCTTGCCGGAATAGATGTCGCGGATCTGCTTCTTGGTAAGGTTCTTCACACGGTTGCTCGGGTTCACAACAATAGCCATACCGTCAAGAGCGACAACGTGCTCAACAGGATTGACGCCCTTTGCCTTTGCAGCAGCAATCTCGTTGGTTTTCATTGCGCGGGACATGTTGGCGATATCGCAGGTGCTGTTGATGATGCTCTTGGCACCGTTGCCGGAACCGGATTCGCTGACGGTCACATCGGTACCGGTGGTACGGGTGAAGTATGCTGCGAAGGACTTGGCAATCGGGCCGACGGTGGTGGAGCCGTCCATGACGATCTTGCCGGCGGCAGAAGCGTCACCGGAAGCCATCATACCGAAAACAGCCGCACCCATAAGGATTTTGCTGAAGAGTTTCATGTCTAAGTAAGTGATTTGGTTTAGGAAACAAGAGAATAAAAGAGATAACGAGAGACTGCTGTATTCCGCCGGTAGCGTGAAGATCCTTTAAAAAAGGCTGTCCTGCCGGAAAAGCAGGAGCAGCCTTGCAGGCCAACCACACAACCTGACGAAGAAAGAACACCACACACGAAAGAACAACACACAAAGTGATTAGAACTTCACGACAGCGTCAAGCTGGAAGAGGTGCTTTGTATCATCAACCTGATCAGCTGTACCATCAATCTTATTGAAGTTAAAGTACGTTGCACCAAGCGTCATATTCTGGATGAGCTGGTATGTGCTGCTAATTTTGAAGCCTTCACAGTTTGTCCCACCACCATTACGATCACTGTCAGTCATGGCTGGATTTACCGCGTCCTCCTCAAGCTGTACATACTCAACCGATCCTTCAATCTGACCGGGATTCTTTGCCTTACCAAGCTTTAAGCCGACAAGCATACCATCCCTACGCGAATCTGTAATGCCACTGAAATCGCTATTTTCAGCCATATTAGTAGCAAACTGACCGTAGACCTTCCAGGGTAGGGAAGACACCTTGCCTCCGACACTTCCAAAAAGCTCGATAATATCATATCCGAGTGATGGATCGGGCATATTATCGTAGCCATAGTAAGAGGCTCCGAGCTGATAGCCTAAATTGCTGACTTCACCCTTGTAGGATGCCTGTGCGGCCAGAATGTAGGTATCATCGCCAACGGAAGATTCATCATAGAAATATGAACCAGCGACGAGTGAAAGACCATCCTTCTCTTTTCCTTTGGCATCTTTCCCATACTGCACAGTCGCTCCCTCAATTGTAACGTCGCCGTCCCAGATGAGATCGTCTATAACCGCAAGAGTGCTCTTAGTTGCCCTCTTACCAAGAATCAAGTTGACATCACCATTGAGGAACATCGGATGATAATCGATATATGCCTCATTCAATAAGATGGTGTCCGCAGCAAAACTGTCATCTAGAGTCTCGTTCCTTGAAACCGGATCTGTGTCGTTTCCAGTAGCGAGCTGCAACCCAGCAGATAGCTCCTCGTTAATCCACATGTCGGTTCCAAAACGGACACGAATACGGTGGCGGTCACGGCTATTATCATCAGTCGTGCTGACATTATCATCAGTCAAACTAGACTCATAACGATAGCGGATATCCCCTTTCCAGTTCCAGTCTACTGCCTGGGCGTTGCTCGAGAACCCGAGAACGGCAGCCAGACCGATTAACATTGCTGTTTTTTTCATGATATGGTTTGGTTGGTTTGCGTAATGTGTTGCATGATTGATTCTTTTTTCATGCGCTGATAATCTAGGCCTCCAGTGTTACAGGACTGTTAAGGCTTTGTAAAGAGATTGTTAACTGAGTCTTCATCATATCTTCAAATCAGTGATCACCACCGCCCCGTGGAAGCGGCGATCAGGGAAAATGACCCGCCCTTTCTGGTTGATGACGACATGGGGATATCCCGCTTCGTCAAGCAGCGCGAGGATTTTAGCAAGATCCTTTCGACCGGCGGGCTTGATGATGATGTCGGCCAGGGCATCGACTTTCTTTACACTGTGGCGGGAGAGTTCCTCCCGGAGAAAGAACTCGCCCGCCACCGCTGTTTTCAGCGCTTCAAGGTTCAACATGGTATCCTCCTTCCTGCGGCTTCACGAAAAAACTGCAGAGCTCCTTACCTGCAGCCCGGCGCCTTAGGGCGCCTACCCCCCTGCTATCGGCCGGCGGCCGAGAAGGGCCTGACGCGCGGCCTTCCGCTGTTCCTTGCGCTCAATGACCGCATGAATGCCCTCGCTGAGCTCCATATAGATGCGGTTGCGGCTGTTCTTGATGCGGCGAAAGAGTTTCAGGATGTCGAGCGTAAGGATGATGCGGGTGGAACTGCAGTTCAAATCACCAAACAGGTGTTTGCCCACCACCTCGAACCCGAGCACGCGGGTATGGAAGTTGAAGGGAGAGTTGGCCTCCCCTTCGAAGACGTCAGTAATGAAATGGGTATAGTCGCGCTCGACCACTTCGGCAGTTGCGGCGCGCATAAGACGCAGCGCAATACGGGGGTTGCGGCGGTACTCGCCAAGAATCATGAACCGGCCGATTTCAGCATAGCGTCCTGCGGTCCTGAGCTTTTCGACATCTATCCCCGGCTCGAACTTCACTTCGTACCGTTCGGGCAGTTCAAGCGGCGGATCGTACAGGAGACGGATGACGCCGGCAGGCTTTCCGCTGACCTCGGCAATGAACCAGGACAGGGTATCGCTTTTGAGAACATCCTCGGGGATCTGCCCTTCGACGCCCGCTATCCAGTTCTTCTCGATGCGGAAGACCTGCTCAATGACCTCGAGCACCCGGCTGCGGTCACAGGCGCTCTCCACTCTCCTGACGGTAACACTCGACATGGCGGTCCTCCTGGTTTAAAGGGCACCCTCCCCGACCGCAAACGGCGGACGGGATACGGACCCGTATGGTTGTTGGTAAAGTGCATGATGTTCGTTCGGCATGGGTCCCTGATAGCGTTTGCCTGACAGGTCTGCAAGGCAGTGCATGACCCTGTGGGTCACTTCATTTGCCAGTGCGGCACGCCGCTGCACACCGCCCTGTTCCTCTTTCTTGACGGCACGGTAGGCTTCCGACTGCAGGGTGAAGTCGATCGGGGTGCCCACCCGTATGATGGTGCGCCCGAGGATGGGGATGCGTCCCTTCTGTATGCGGAGCGGGAAGTCGATGCCGACAGGGATTACCGGGGCACCGGTCGTGAGGGCAATGTGGCCGATACCGCTCTTGCCTTTGGCCAGGGCATCGGCATTGCGGTTGCGCCGCCCTTCGGGGAAAATGCCGATGCTCCTGCCGGAAGCGATCTTGCGGCAGCAGCGCTCGACGGTATCTTCCGCCATCCGGACCGGCCGTGAGGATTCTATCCAGGAGAGGGTGGAGCGCTTGTTATAGACATAGACGGGATCGATCATCCCCATCAGCTTGCCGAGTACCGGCACCCTGCCGTACATCCAGTCGATGACGAAGCTGATTGTGCGCCCGCCCATGTGGTAGATGAAAAAGATCGGGACCATCAACGCTTCAGCAGAATTGTTGTGGTTGAAGGCGAAAATGTATGGCCGTCCGTCACCGGGCAGGTTCCCGAGCCCTTCCGCCTTCAAAAGGAAGAAGTTCGGAAGCATCAGGAGCCGGAGGAGCAGCGCCCGCATCGGGGAGAGCCGGGGAAGCGGCCTGAAGTAGTCTTTCATACGCAGTAAGCCTTATTGGCTGAGCCGCCAAGAAGCGGCAGGGGTTTTCAGGGTACAGAAGAAAGAACGTCTTTATGTGTTGACGAACAGTTACGGGGGTGCAACGATTCTGCAAATTTGAAGAGGGTGCGGGAAGGGCCGGAGGAGGGAAATTGAAACAAATAATGCGTCGGGGCTGTTTTAAGCTTTGTGCAGATAAACGATTTTTTATTTTCCCCCTATGACAAACCATTGGCACAGTTCAGAAAAATTCAACCGGCAGGCAGAAGGCTGGGACGACAATCCCCGCAGACTCGCCATTGCCGAAGCCGTCTTCAAGGCTCTTGCCGAAGCGGTACAATTCACCGAGAGAACCGAAGCGCTTGAATTCGGATGCGGGACAGGCCTGGTGACCATGCAGGTCGCCCCTCGGGTACGGAAGGTGACGGCCATCGACACCTCGCACCGGATGCTCGGCGTGCTTGAGGGCAAGATCATGGCGACAGGGACGAAGAACATCGACTCTCGCTGCCTTGACTTGACCGTCCCAGAAGAAATGCGCCGTCTGCCGAAAGGGCACTTCAACGTCATATACGCGAGCATGACGCTCCATCACATCGACGACACATCCTCGTTCCTTCAGGAACTTTCGGAGCTGCTCGCCCCCGGCGGAACGCTTGCCATGGCGGACCTTGACCTCGAAGATGGCTTTTTCCATGACGATGCCGATGAGAAGGTCCATCCCGGATTCGAGCGGCCGGCCCTTGCGGCCATGCTTCTGGCGGCAGGCCTCCAGAACCCGACGTTCCGGACCGCAGCCACTATCGAAAAGAAAAACCGGACAGGAAGAGAAGCATCCTACCCCATATTCCTCGCCACGGCAACCAAACCGGAAGCCTCGAAGGAACAGCCGGAGAGCGCGGCCGAATGAGCTGCAAGGCGGTCATCTTCGACCTTGACGGGACCCTGCTCGATACCCTCAAGGACCTCTCCGTCACCCTCAATGCCGTGCTCTCGGCAAACGGCCACCCCACACATCCGCTCGAACACTGCCGCTACCTTGTCGGCAGCGGCATGCGCGAACTCGTCCGCAAAGCCCTTCCTGACGGAGTCGGCACACCCGACACCATCGAGAGGATCCTCGGGGAACTTCTGGAGCAGTACGCACTCAACTGGAACGTGCACTCGCGCCCCTACCCGGGCATTCCGGGAATGCTCGACGGGCTGGAGCGGCTTGGAATGAAAAAAGCCATTCTCTCCAACAAGGCCGACCGGTTTACGAAGCTCTGTGCCCGGCATCTTCTTGCAGACTGGCATTTTGATGTTGTCATGGGCCACCATGACGCAATCGAGCACAAGCCCTCACCCGAAGGGGCGCTCCTCGTAGCGGAAATGATGGGTGAAAAACCCTCTGACATTCTCTATGTCGGCGATACCGGCATCGACATGCTGACGGCCAACCGTGCCGGCATGTACCCGCTTGGCGTACTCTGGGGGTTCCGGCCTGAAGCGGAGCTGGTGGAAGCCGGAGCACGATCTCTTACCTCAGATCCCGAAGGGATACTCCGCCATCTTGAGAGCTGCCCCTGAAGGCGCAGTGGGCGTGACGATCTCGGGAGTGAAACCCGTCAGGCAAGAAGGTGAAGGCGGGAGAAGACGTAGTCAAGGGAGTCCTCGTTCAGCACAATCCTGTAGTACCCTGTCGATCCCAGTTCATGCGGGCTGTTGTCGCGGTCGCTCGTAAAGCGGCGGCTCCGTTTTCCGTTGTACCAGTAGACAAGCCGGATGCGGTTTCCCTCGATTTCAAGGGCGGTAATGCCCCTTTTTCCGATGGCGCACCCTGAATTGAACACGCTCGGGATGGTGATGTTATTATAGAGCCCGCTGCGAAGTCCTATCCTTTTTCCCTCGCGGTAGCATGCCTCAAGCTCCCCCTTCAGCTCCGCAATCTTCCCTTCGATTGATACCTTCTCACCATTCTCTGCTGATGAATACGCCCTGCAGAGCTCTTCTATCCGGTAGTTGAGGTAGTCGACTTTCGAGAGCGACTCGAAAAGGGGACGGTGGGTATGGCCGATGATCGACACAACCTTTGCCTCGTTCGAAAACTCGTAGATGGATTTTTCAATGGCGAACCGGCGGCGGCTGTTGTAGGCGATCGAGAAGTTCCGGATACCGACCGGCTTTGCGATGTAGCGGAGGAAAAAGATTACGGCCCGGCTGACGATGGGATAGGACTCCCAGAGCAGCACGGAAGCCTGGTGGCCGTGGAACACAAGGATGGTCTCGTCCCCGTAGGAAAACTTCACCGACTCGACCAGCGAGTCGGCAAGCGGGTAGGAGCGGTTGCCTGCAAGTTCCGTGTCGTGGTTGCCGATGGTTTTCCAGAGAAACGACGTCCTGCTGAACTCCCCGAAAATATCGTACATGGAGGTCCAGGCCCGGGAAATCTCATCGAGCGGGAACTTGAAGAGTTCCTCTATGTCGCCATTCAACACGAGTCCGTACTGTTCCGGCAGGTAGTAGTTCGAAAGCATAGCCTCGATGAGGTCGCTGTTGCGACGGAACTCGTCGCGCCGGCCGCCGTTGCCCATATGGAGGTCGCTGAGGATCAGGACCCGGGTATCGGTTTCAAGGCTTACCTTGCTTGCGTTCTGGAGCAGTCGCTCCAGATGGGGGTGCTTCTTCTTATGAATGCTCATAGTGACTGCTGTGCCGCGCTTCGCCCTCCTGCCCCTGAATCAGCCGCCCTCGGGGCCATCATCTGCATACCCTGACAGAACCCGTCCCTTTGAGCGGTCCTCCCCTGTACAGGAAAAGCGAAACTGCGGCGTTGGTCCGGATCGCCTCTTTGACCGCTTCGACATTGCCGCGGCATCGCAGGAGGGTCTTCCATGAGCGAAGGTGTTTCTCCTCGTGGAAGTCGGAGTTAGCGATATAGTTAAATTTTTTCAACCCCACAACATTAAACAGGTCATCACGGTTTGCGACCTCCCATGCATCGAACATGGTGGCGTATTCTTCATGATTGTTCCAGAGATGCTCGGAAGGCGCTTCACCCGAGTGGTTCCGGACATACGGGTGACAGGCCACCGATACGGCACCCTGCCGGCGGATCTCCCGGAGCAAGGGCTCCACCGGAAGGTCGGGGCTTATGAATTCCTTTACGTCGAGGGCGAGGATGTGGTATTTCGAGGTGTTGTTGGTAAGCTCAATGCCGGGGATGAGCAGCATGTTCCATCGCTCCCAGGCAACCCGGGAGGCCTCCCAGAGTTCGTGCAGGTACTCGCTGAACCGTTCGGGTGGCACGCTGCAGTGCGGACCGGGCAGCTGGAAGCTCGCGGTGTCAAGCACATGGTCGGTAATGGCAATCACGTCGAAGCCGGTGCTGCCGTACAGTTCGACCACATCCTGAAGCGAAAGCTCGCCATCGCTCCAGCGTGTATGGATATGGAAATCACAGTACAGCCAGTCCATATGGATCGCACAATAAGGGTGGGAAAAGGGGCGCAGAGGGACCGCAGACAAGGTAGGATATTCCATTCCCTGAATTCCACCGTTATTGTTAACTTCATGAAAAATCACGCCACACCCTTAAACCTCAAGCCCATTGATTGACAGCGAACGATTCAGGCAAATCAGGAGCATGCTCCGCCGCCGCCAACCGGACCTGACGGTGGTCATGGACAATGTCAACAAACCCCACAACCTCTCCGCCCTCATCAGGAGCTGCGATGCCGTCGGCATCCACGACCTGCACGCCGTTTCGAAACAGCGATCCATCCATACCCGGCAGCATGCCGCAGCGGGCTCAAGCCGCTGGACCCGGCTGCACCTCTGGCATGAGATCAAGGAGCCCTGCAGTGCTCTCCGCCGGGAGGGCATGCAGCTGCTTGCGGCAACCAACGTTGCGGCAGCCGTTGACTTCAGGGAGATCGATTACACCCTCCCGACCGCCGTAATCCTCGGTGCGGAATGGGACGGGGTATCGAAGGAGGCCATAGGAGAGGCCGACCGGACGATCATGGTACAGACGCACGGGATGGTGGAGTCGCTGAACGTCTCGGTGGCAGCTGCAGTGATCCTCTTCGAAGCAGAACGACAGCGTAGCCTGAAGGGAATGTACAGGGAACTCCGGATGGAAGAGGAACAATACCGGAGGCTGCTCTTCGAGCTATCCTACCCCCGCCTTGCCGAGCAGCTCACCCTAAAAAAGCTCCCCTACCCCGCACTTGATGAGGACGGCGGCATATTCCCCTTGGAGATGTAGCAGGTAAACCGGCCCTCGCCCTCCCTGCCTTCGATATGGCGGTGAAGAAGCCAGAGCAGATGGTCTATTTCATCAAGAAGCCGGGAGTGGTTGAACGCAAGGGCGACGAGGAACATCGGGAACGAGATGTGCTCACGGCGGAGCTTGCGGAGTACGTTGCCCATCGCACGGGCCATCACAGGAAAACCGGGTGACTGTTCGGGTATTATCGACGGAGCATCGGGAGGCAGGGGCGCGTAATCGCAACTGAAACAGAAATCCTCGTTCCCGTCCCATTCGATGACGATACGGTATGGTTTTGGCGCACTCATACACAAGCGGTTTTAGCGCTATATAACCAATTCACGGAACGCGGCACAGCCAGCTTTGTTAAGGCTCTGCAAAAAAAAGAAGCCTAAGGCTCCATTGTCAATGAAGGCGGGATGCTGGCGCGCAGCTTCAGGAGCTGCTCGAGGATCGCCTGCAGGTCTTCGGTAATGGCGCCAAGCAGTTCGGTAAATTCCGTCCTCTCACGCACACTCATTGCAGCGATCTTCTGTTCCTTCAGGAGCAGTTCGGTGACGGCGGCATCAAGCGCCGTGCAGGAATCGGTAAGTTTCCTGACAATTCCCTTCTTCATGGTGAACGTCACAGCGGGGAGCGTTGTTTGAATGCACAGGCTGAGCAATAACTTCTTGCAAGAACCATACCACCGCCCATATCACGCCGGATACCCTGCATAGAGCCCTTTACAGAAAAAAACTTTTCCGGTTGCGGTACAACTGTCTCAAAACAGGCCGGCATTGCACCCGGCGGGCATTTAGCGTATATTTATCAAAACCATCACGTGCCGGTGACACGGCACAAACAAAGATCAGCTGCAATGGCGCTACAAAAGCAACCTAAAACCGTCCTTGTTGCCGACGACAGTTCGGTCATCAGGACCCTGATGCAGCATCTCCTGAAAAAGCTCGGCTACCGGGCAATCACGGCAGAGAACGGCACCAGCTGCATCAGAACTCTTGAAGAGGAGCCCGTCGATGTGCTCCTGCTTGACTTGAACATGCCCGAAAAGGACGGAATGGAGGTGCTTTCCTGGGTTCGGGAACAGGGGATGACACTGCCGGTGATCATCATCACCGCTCTTGAGGACGTAAGCCAGGCGGTCCAGTGCATGAAAATGGGGGCCTACGAGTACCTGACGAAGCCGGTGGAAAACGAACGGCTTGAAATCATCCTCCGTAACGCCCTCTCGGAATCATGCCTCAAAGAAAAGGTCGCCGTTCTTGAAAAAGAGCTCATAGCCAAGGACCTCTTCCGTGAGATCCGCGGAAACAGCCCTGCACTCCGCCGTTCAATCGACCAGGCGATGCAGGTGATGGAAACCGATATGAACGTGCTTCTGAGTGGCGAAAGCGGCACCGGCAAGGAACTGTTCGCCAAGGCCATCCACCACGGCAGCCGACGCAAAGGCGGACCGTTCGTCACCATCAACTGCGCGGCAATTTCGAGCGAACTGGCCGAAAGCCTGCTGTTCGGGCACACGAAGGGAGCCTTCACCGGCGCAACCGCCGATCATGCCGGATACTTCGAACAGGCTGACGGCGGCACAATTTTTCTTGACGAGATCGGAGACATGAGCCTCGATATCCAGGCCAAGGTCCTGCGTGCGCTCCAGGAAAAAAAGATCAGGCGCGTGGGTGAAAAGAAGGAACGGGCGATCGACTTCCGGCTGGTGTCAGCCACCCACCGGGATTTCTCACAATCCATCACCGACAAGAGCTTCCGTGCTGATCTCTACTACCGGCTGGAAGAGTACCCGCTCTATATTCCTCCGCTCAGGGAACGGCAGGAGGACATCATACCGCTCGCCGAACATTTCCTTCTGGAATTCTGCAAGGCCAACGGCCTCGACACCCCGGTCATTGCTCCCGAAGCCCTTCTTTCGCTGCAGTCGCACCCCTGGCCGGGCAACGTCCGCGAACTGCAGAACATCATCCGCCGCGCTGTACTGACTGCCGGAGAGGGCAGGATTGCATCCTTCATGCCGCAGGGATCGCAACAGCAGAGCACACCGCAGCCCTCATCCCTGCCGATCTCTGTTCCGGCAGAGACCACGCCGACATCCGCACCGGTAAAGCCGGAGAGGGGTAATGAAAATCAGGCGATTCTCAAAGACATCGAACTGCAGGCCATCGTCGACACCTACCGGGAGTGCGGCGGCAACCAGAGCAGGACCGCCGAACTTCTCGGCATCAGCCGTTCCACCCTCATCAGGAAAATGAAGCGCCACGGACTCACAAGGAGTGTTTCCATCGCACCGGCTGACAGGAAAAGTGATTGATGCAGCGCTTAAGAGAGGCAGTGACACAGGCAGTGACACATGAAATGACCGGAAGCATGAGCATGGAGGCCGGAAGGCATGAGGGAGCGAGCATCATCATCCATGATGGCCGCGGCTCTGTCCTGCTGTTTTTACGCGACAATATACCCGCCATACCCTACCCCGGCATGTGGGACCTGCCCGGCGGACATATCGAACCGGGAGAGACCCCGTACGAATGCATCGTGAGGGAAATGATGGAGGAGATAGAAACGGACGTCGGGGAATGCGGGCTTTTCAGGGTCTACTCATTCAGCGACCGCAGGGAACACGTCTTTATGCTCCAGCGGGAGCTGAGGGTCCGGGACACCGTTCTGCACGAAGGCCAGATGCTCCGCTGGTTCACGAAAAGTGAAACGGAAGAGACCGCACTGGCGTACGGGTTCAACCGTGTACTGAGGGAATGGTTCGAAGCAGTCAGCGGATCGTTTCCAGATACCGCTCAGCGTCAACAGCGGCCATACATCCCGTACCGACCGCGGTAACGGCCTGGCGGTAGATGAAGTCCTGCACGTCGCCGCAGGCGAATACGCCCTGAACGCTCGTTTCAGTGGAAGATTTCTTCGTTATGATATAACCGTAGTCGTCGATATCGAGCTGGCCGTCAAACATCTTCGCATTAGGCGCATGACCGATAGCCATGAACACGCCGTCGCAGGCATGCTCTTCAAGCTCTCCGGTTTTCACGTTCTTCAGCCTGATGCCGGTAACCTTCTGTCCGTCACCCAGAATCTCGTCGACAACAACGTTCAGCATGGTGTCGATTTTCGGGTTCTTGCTGGCACGCAAGCTCATGATCTTCGATGCACGGAACTCTTCACGCCGGTGCACGAGCACAACCCGTGAAGCGAACTTGGTGAGATAGAGTGCCTCTTCCATCGCAGTATCTCCTCCGCCGATCACGAACACCGTGCTGTCACGGAAAAAGAACCCGTCACAGGTGGCGCAGGCCGAGACCCCGCGACCGCGGTAACGGTCTTCCGACTCTATGCCGAGCCATTTGGCGTTGGCGCCTGTGGCGATGATGAGGGCGCGTGTCAGGATCTCGCTGCCGTCCTCGAGGGTAAGCGAAAACGGACGGCGGGAAAGGTCAGCTTCCGTCACGCTGCCGAACTTGAATTCCGCATTGAACTTCGTTGCCTGATCGCGCATCCGCTGCATCAGTTCAGGCCCCTGTATCCCTTCGGGAAACCCGGGAAAGTTTTCAATTTCCGAGGTGATCATCAGCTGGCCGCCGGGCTGGTACCCGTCGATGACGAGAGGCTTGAGGTTTGCTCTGCCGGTGTAGATTGCTGCAGTGTATCCGGCAGGACCGGTACCGATGATGACGATGTCACGGACATCTCCTTGCATGGCGAATTCGACTATTGGTGGTTCGAAAAAAGTGAGGATCGAAGGAAAAGGAAGAACCCCGGCACTGTCGTGCCGGGGCACCTTCGCTGCACCATCGGAAATCAGCCGATATGCTCGTCGATTTTCTTTGCAATCATGTTCTTCGGCATGGCACCAACCATCTGGTCGACAACCTGGCCGTTCTTGAACACCAGCATGGTCGGGATGCTGCGGATGCCGTACTGGGCAGCCGTGTTGGGGTTGTCATCAACATTGACCTTGGCAATGACAGCCTTGCCTTCGTAATCACCAGCGAGCTCTTCGATGACAGGTCCGAGCATCATGCAGGGTCCGCACCATGCAGCCCAGAAGTCAACGAGTGCAACCTTGTCCGACTCGAGGACTTCAGCCTTGAAGTTCTGGTCGGTAGCCACGAGATATTTTCCGCTCATTTAAGGTATCCGATTAAATTGTTTAACAAGTAAAACGCCATATAAATACATCTCGACGAATGAGGAAAGTAACAAAAAAACCGCTACCCCGCAATTTTGACATTGTCCGGCCCCAGAATTTCCTCCAGCTTCATGAGAGCATCCTCATCGGGGGCAATCGGTGAACTGCGGGCAAAGACGCTGAGGGTTTCGATAGACTCGCCGGCCTGCACCCTGACCTCGAAATCAACCGGAGTATCGCCCCGGTGCCGATCAAACACCTGCTTCACCTTCCGGAGGCGTTCGAGCTGCGTCTCCTCGTCGGCATCGACCTTGAGGACTATTTTGCGGATCAGGGATTTGCGGACCTTCTCTACCGGAAGGACCTCCCGAACAAGCAGCTTCAGCATCCCCCCGTCCACTTCCGCCTCTGCAACAAGCATCACGACCCCGTCGGGCTTGAGCAGGTGGGCGTACTGCTCGTAGACACTGGCGAAGACCGTAAAGTCCGCCTTGCCGGTAAAATCCTCTATCGTGCCAAAGAGCATCTGCTTGCCCTTTCGGTCACGGTAGGGCTTGGTCGAGACGACGAGCCCGATGACACGGTACTGGCGGGAAGGAGTTATTTCGCGCATGTGGAGCTGAAGCGAAGAGAACGCAACCCAGTCACGACGCCACGGGGAGAGCGGATGGCGGCTCAGATAGAACCCCACCAGCTTTTTTTCGTGCATCAGCTTTTCAGGTTCCGCCATCTCCGGGGCAGGCTCAAGGTCAGGATAGTGGGCATCCTCTTCCACCGTGCCCTCTTCGACGCTGAAGAAACCGCACTGGCCGAGGGTGACTGCCCGGTTTTCTATCTGACCGAACTTGATCGCCTTGTCGATGTTTGCAAGCAGGCGGGCCCGGTGAGGATCAATTTCGTCAAACGCGCCACAGAGAATGAGACACTCGAGCGCCTTACGGTTCATTACCCGCTGATCGACCGAAGCGGTCAAGTCGAACAGGTTCAGATAGTCCCTTTTGCGGCGGAGCCGGGCCGTAATGATAGCCCTTGCCGCACCGCCGACCTGCTTGACGGCACTGAGCCCCACACGGATGGCCGGCGGACCGGCCGAGTCGTCGACGGAAAAAAGCGCGTCGCTTTTGTTGATTGAGGGCGGAAGAATCGAAATCCCGAAGCTCTTGGCCTCGTCGGTAAGATGTTTCATCCGGTCGGTGTCGCCGATCTCGCTGTTGAGGATGGCGGTCATGAACTCAATGGTGTAATGCGCCTTCAACCATCCTGTCCAGTACGCAAGAACGCCGTAAGCAGCAGAATGGCTCTTGTTGAACCCATAGCCGGCAAATTCCGCCATGAGCTCGAAAACCCGGGTCGCCAGAGTGTCGTGCACCCCCTGTTCCACGCCGCCCTTGACGAAGTCCGCCTTGAACTTCTCCATGATTTCGGGCTTTTTCTTGCCCATAGCCTTGCGGAGGTTGTCGGCCTTTGCCATCGAGAACCCGCCCATCACCTGTGAAATCTGCATCACCTGCTCCTGGTAGACAATGACCCCGTAGGTCTCCTTCAGGATGGTTTCAAGCATGGGGTGCATGTAGTCGATGGTCTCCCGGCCGTGCTTGCGGTCCACGAACAGGTCGACGGCATTGCGTTTTTCATCGATGCGTGCGTTGAGCGCCCCGGGACGGTAAAGGGCGCTCATGGCGATGATATCTCCAATCTGGGTCGGCTGGAGACGGGTCATGTAACTCTGCATGCCTGAGGACTCGAACTGGAAAATACCGGCCATCTTCCCCTCCTGGAAAATCTTGAAGGTCTTCCGGTCGTTCATCGGTACCGTTTCAAGCTCGATGTCCACTCCGTGGCGTTTTTTGATGAGCCGGAGGGTTTCGTCGATGACCGCCAGGGTCACAAGGCCGAGGTAGTCGATTTTCAGGAGCCCCGCCGTTTCGATCCAGTTTTTGTCGAACTGGGTGACCACCTGCTTCTCGCCGGCCCCGTCGGAAGTTTTCAGCTTAAGGCCGGCCGGCTCGTCAAGATCGATTTCATCGGCGTACTGACGTTCCTCGGTCTCGATCTTGTTGGAGACATAGAGCGGAACCTGCTCCTCAAGCGGTCCTTCGGTGATGACGACCGCACCGGCGTGCATCGAAACATTGCGGGCCCGTCCTTCGAGTGCCCGGGCATAGTCCATGAGCGAGCGGATTTCGGGGGTGCTGTCGGCATACTCCCTAAGCTCCTTCACCTCGAGCAGCGCCTTTTCAAGGGTGGTGCCGGGTCTCTGGGGCACCAGCTTGGCCAGACGGTCCGCAACTGAGAGCGGCACCTCGAGCACGCGTGCAGCATCACGGATGGCCGCCTTGGCGCCGAGGGTACCGATAGCCACCACCTTGGCTACGCTGGCCTCGCCGTATTTCTCAACGGTATACTCGAGCACCTTCTGCTTTCCGACCGGCGTGAAGTCGATGTCGATATCGGGCATCGAAAGGCGCTCGGGGTTCAGGAACCGCTCAAAGAGCAGTTTATACTTCAGGGGATCGATGCGGGTAATGCCTGTCAGATAGGCGACAATGCTGCCGGCCGCCGATCCCCGCCCGGGGCCGACGGAATAGCCCATCTTCCGGGATGCCTGGATAAGGTCGCTGACAATGAGGAAGTAGGAGCTGAACCCCATCTTTTCTATGACGCCGAGCTCAAGCTCGATGCGCTCCTTCACCTCCTCGGGTGTGATGCCGTCCCGAGGGCTTTGGCCGTACTTTTCACGGGCACCCTCCCAGGTCAGGTGGCGGAGGTAGGCCGCCTCATCCGGGAACGCATCGGGAACCGGAAAATGCGGAAGAATCGGATCCTTCTCTGAAAATGCGTAGGTGCAGGTCTCTGCGATCCGGACGGTGGCGGAGAGCTCGCCGTAGCGGTCGTCGAAGAGCAGCCCCATTTCTTCGGGGGATTTCAGGTAGTAGTCCTGGCCGGGAAGGGCAAGCAGGTTCTGGCTGGAGAGTTTCTCCTTCGTCCGGTTGGCAACCATCGCCCGGTAGCATCCGGCATCACGCCGCTCCAGATAATGGACATTGTTCGTCGCAACCAGCGGAATCGAGAGTTTTTCACCGAGCGCCACACTAGCGGCATTCAGCTCGTCGTCATAATGGGTGCCGTGGCGCTGCAGTTCAAGGTAGAAGCGGTTGCCGAACACTTCCCGGTAATATGCCGCCAGCGACTCGGCCTCTCCGGAGGCTCCTGAGAGAAGGGCCCTGCCGATACGGCCGGAACTGTATGCGGAAAGACAGAACAGTCCGTCATGATAGGTTTCAAGCAGTTTCGGATCAACATGCGGCATGCCGTTGTTGAACCCGTCCTTCGAGGCTCTTGAGAGGAGGACGCAGAGGTTGCGGTACCCGGTTTCATTCTGGACAAGCAGGACAAGCGAAGGCGCCTGAGCCTGTTTCTGCTGATGATCTTCGCCCTCAAGCAGCAGAAGCTCGCTTCCGATGATGAGCCTTACGCCGGCGCCGGCAGCATCGCTGAACAGCTCCGGCATGTTGAAGATGGCACAGTAGTCGGTAACAGCAACGCTCTTCATCCCGAGAGCTGCAGCCTTCCTGAACAGTTCGCCCGGAAATATCGGGCTGCTCTGCATCGAGTAGTGCGTATGGGCGTGAAGGTGTACGAAATCCATAGGTGCCGTGCTCTCCTGGGGAATGAAAAGGGATGGAGTAATATGTGCATTGCTAGGCAAACATGCACTATCCTGCGTCATGAAAAATCAGGCCGCAAACACCACCGTCGCATTCCGCCCACTGCCAGGCGCTGTTGAGCGCCCCTCGGCAATAATCAACGATCATGAGCGATCATGAGCGATCAGCGGCACCCGCCGGCCGGCCAAGCACGCGGCGCAGGGGCTCCCTCTGGCGTTCAGGCTGCAGCATGGACTCAACACGGTGAGCAGGGAGCATATTCATATAGAGCGACTCGTAGGAGCAAACCATCGCATCGGCCGAAAATCGCTCAAGGAATTCCTGTCGGCACCGGCTACGGGAAATGGTGTCAATATCCCGGATGGCCCTTATGAAATCCATCCGGCTGTGGCACACGAACCCGGTCTTCCCCCCGGTGATGATTTCCGGAGCCGAGCCGCACCCGCGGACGATGACCGGAGTGCCTGAGGCAAGGGCCTCAATCATGACCAGCCCGAACGGCTCGGGCCAGTCAATGGTGTTGAGCAGCGCCCGCGCGTTTTTCAACAGCTCTCTTTTCCTGCACTCATCAACCTCGCCGACATACTCGATGAGCGGATGCTGGAGAAGCGGCTGGATTCGATGCAGGAAATACTCTCTGTCGGCAGGATCGATCTTGGCGGCAACCTTGAGGCGGACCCCGCAGGCAATTGCAAGCATGATTGCCTGGTCGGGGCGTTTTTCCTCTGAAAATCTGCCGAGGTAGAGGAAATAATCGTCAGGATGCAGATTATAGTCGAACGAGGATGGAGGATAGCCATGGTAGATTGTCCCGACCCAGTTGATGTCGGGGACGGGACTGCGCTGATTGTCGCTGATCGACACCAAGGGAAGATGGCGGTAACGGCGGAGGATTGCGGCATAGTCGCCGATATCGAGCCGGCCGTGCATGGTGAACACGGTAGGAGATGATGCATGCACGGCGTAAGGAAACGTCAGGTACTCGAGGTGCGAGTGGATGATATCGAACTCGGCGACCATCTCACCGTACACCTGGGCAAGCATCAGCATCGTCGTAATCAGCGGTGAATGCTCCCTTCGCCCGAGCCGCAACCCTTCCCTGATGGGTGCGATGAGCCTTGCGCTGGTGATTGAATCGCCCGAAGCAAACAGGGTGACATCATGACCGCGGGCGACAAGGCCTTCAGTCAGGTGATAAACCACCCGTTCAGTGCCTCCGTATTTTTTGGGCGGCACCCGTTCAATAAGCGGGGCGATCTGTGCAATCCTCAGCGGCGTGTTCATCGTTCATCTCCTTGTGATTCATGAAGCAGTGTATGGAAGTTCGGTACGCACGTTCGTTCTGATCCTGCTGGTTTTGCAGTAGAGGGTAAGCGGCAGTTCGATGTCTTCAAGGGAGTGGACCAGCACCGACACCCGGTCGTGCAGTACCCTCACCTCAACCATCCGGTCGCGCCAACGGACCGAGAAGGAGAGGCTCTCCCACTTTTTCGGAAGCCAGGGTTTCAAAACCAGCCGGTCCGACTTGATCGAAAACCCCCCGAATCCGGTGATGACCGTCTGCCAGGTTCCACCGACCGCGGCGGCATGGATACCGAGATCGGTATTTTTATGGAGGTTTTCAAGGTCGAACAGCGCCGTTTTCATGAAATAGCTGTAGGCCCGCTGGCGCCTGCCGGCCTGGATACCCATTATGGCGTGGATGCAGTGACTGAGCGATGACTTGTGCGCCGTGCGCTTTTCATAGAAATCGTAATTGACTTCGGTCTCTTTACGGCTGAATGCATGAGGAAAAAGCATGATCAACATCACCACGTCACCCTGCTTGATGAGACGGGTCGAAGCAATGTTGCGATACGTCACCCCGCGGGGCAGAACCGGGTGCCCTTCACGATCGAAGCGGTCGATCACATGGTCCTTCAGGGCGAAATAGCCGTCAAACTGCTCGATGACCCCTGTTTTCTGATCGCGCCTGAAGCCGAGCTTGCGGCTTATGCGCAGCCATGCAGCCGCTTCGGCATGGGTGAGGGAAAGACGTTCAGAAAGGGCTTCGAGCACTTCCGGCCGGGATTTGCCGACATGCTTGAACAACATGGCCGCAAGTTTGAGGTGCCATTTGACGAGCGCATTGGTATAGGCGTTGTTGTCGACATGCTCGTGGAACTCATCGGGCCCGATGACGCAACGGATCTCGCATCGCTCCCCGCTGTCGATGACACGGGAAGCCCAGAATCGCGCCGTAAGGAAAACCATCTCCAGTCCGCAATCAACGAGGAACGCCTCGTCTCCTGTAACCCGGAAATACTTTTCCACACCGTATATCACATCAGAAACGATGTGATCCTCCTCTGCCCCGGTATAGATGAACCGGATGGTCCGCTCCAGCTTGGAGGCAAAGCGCGGCGTCACATCAACACCGGTCGTTGCCGACTCCCATGCATATTTGGCCCCTGCGTACCCCAGCCTCCGGGCGTTTTCCCGGGCACCCGGCAGCGTATTGAACCGGTAGAGCAGCATGTTTCTGGCAATATCGGGAAAGTTGTAGATGAAGAACGGAAGGATGAAGATTTCCGTATCCCAGAACACGTGGCCGAGATAGCCCTCACTGCTGAGAAACTTCGCCCCGACGCCTCCTGGTGCCGGCGGACCGTTGATGAGAAGCTGGTAGATATTGTAGCGAAGGGCCCTCTGGGCGGCATCGTCGCCCTGTATCCGGACGTCGGCCTGCTGCCACCGTTCATCCCAGAGGCTCACATGGGAGCGGATCTCCGCCTGTACGCCCTTGCGGACAAAGGCGCGAAGCCTGCAGATGGCGTCTTTCATCATGGCCTCCGGAGGCACTTCCCTGCCGGTAGTGACAACGGCAAGCTTTTCAAACAGGTATGGCTTTCCCCGCTCAACCTCAAGGGTGATTTCGCTGGTGAACTTCTCCCCGTAAATCCTCGGCTCCCATTTCAGATTCTGCCCCTGCGGTGAAACCAGCCGCCAGGAAGCCGCTTCGGCAATGCGCATAGCCTGCTCGCGGGTCTTCATCTCCAGATACATGAAGTTGCGTCCGCGCTCGATTTTCTCGAGCTGGAGGTGCTTCAGCATTTCTTCAGGAAAGTAACCGCGGTTGCAGACATCGCCATTGAGCCCGCTTAACACACGGAGCGGACCGGAAAAATTTCTCGGGGTTATCCTGACCAGCATGCACCCGTAATGCTGGTTGTGCAGCATTACGAGGCGGAGGGTCTCAAGGGTGAGGATTTTTCCCGTAGGGTGGCGGAAGGTGGTCCTGCGGTGCAGCGCACCTTTTTTGAGGTCGAGGATCTGCTCATGCTGGATGGCGCGGGAGGTGGAGAGGCAGAACTTGTGACCCTCCGCCCAGAGCGACAGGTCGGTCCACATCGGGCACTTGACCAGTTCCTCCACATCAGCTTCAGACTTGTCGTACACACCGGAAATGTACATCCCTCCGGCATGGCCGGGAGGCAGTTCTTCAAGGCTTCCCCGGATGTTGAGGTAGCCGTTGCCGAGGGTCAGGAGGGTCTCGTTGATGCGGATACTCTTTTGGCTCCGCCGGAATCCGCTCTTGCGCAGAAGCCACTCCTCATCAGAAAGCTCCAAAAGGCTGTCAGCCCAGGGTACTCTTGCATCCGCTCCCATAACAATCTCCCCGGGAAATACTCCCGTTCCTACGTTTGCAATGGGGGGCTAATGGTAAAGCAAACAGCCATCCATTGAAAAACGTTCAACGGGCGCCCTGAAGAAAACGACCCGGGGACCCGATCGGCACAGGGCCCTGTAAGGGAAATTCGGAACAGAGCAAAAAAACTACTGCCCGGAAGGGCTGATTTCAGGGGTGCCGGTATGGGGATAACGCATTTTTTCTTATTATTTAAGAACACGGCCCCCCATAAAGGCGTCCGACGGATCCACCTTCAAGCCATCAAAGGATCCGGGGATTGCAAAAAGCCGTTTCACCAATGCTTTAACCGCCACCTGTCTTGGAGCAAAACACCTACAACCAATGCCCCGTCTGCAGCTTCCCCCTCACTGCCGACAGCGCCATCTGCCCCCGGTGCGGCAACGACATTCTCGAAGAGATCTCCTCGCTTGACCAGCAGGACAGGGAACGGCATAACCGTACCATAGAAGATAAAAAAGCCGAATGGTACACCCGTTGCCTGACCGACAAGCTCGCCAGCTTCCAGACCCCCGAAGAGGGCGCCCCGATAGATATAAAAGAGAACCGGGAGGCCCGCCATATCTGCTGCAGCCCCGATGAAGCAGAATTCCTTCGCACCATCACCCGCAGGGACCTGCTCCGCGATGGAGGACTGAGGAAAAAATGGTGGGAGTCACTGACCGCCGAGTGGAAAGACGTGGTCCGCCACACCCTGAAAGTGGTTCGGGACCCCGCTGACAATGAACTGCTCGCTTTTTTCGACACGACCCATCTGCGTTGCGACAACCGCAGGATCCACGACCTCCTGCCGGTCGCCCCCCTCGAGAAGCTGCAGCAGCTTCGCTGCGACGAGTCCCCCATCGAATGCCTCGATCCCGTAGCCGGCCTCACGAACCTGCAGCGTTTGTATGCCTTCGACTGCGATTTTTCTTCCCTCGAACCGCTCCGCGGACTGAAAACGCTGAAACTGCTCTGGATTTCAAGCACGAGGGTCACATCGCTGGAACCGATACGCGACCTGGAAAACCTTGAGGAACTCTACTGCTCTGAAACCTCAATCTCCGACCTCTCTGCACTACGCAACCTCAAGGCCCTCGAAAAGCTCAGCTGCTACAAAACTGGGATTACCTCCATAGATGCGCTCTCGAGCCTTGAAAACCTCATAGAGCTCGGCATCAACCATTCGGCGGTCAATGACATCACGGCACTCGCTGAACTCAAGAACCTCGAATACCTCCGCTGCAACAAAACCGCAATTGAAAGCATCGAACCGCTCCGCAATCTGCCGTTCCTTCGCGAACTCAGCATAGCAGCAACTCCGGTAAGCAGCATCGAGCCCCTTGAGATGCACAGCGAACTCGAAGAGCTTGACATTTCCTATACCCATGTGCACTCGATCGAGCCGATCATGGCCCATGAAAGCCTTGAGAAACTGGAACTGACTGCGGGCCGGATACCTGACATCGAGCTGGAGCGCTTTATTGAACTGCACCCCGACTGCGAGGTCATCCTGAAAAGCTGACCGGAAGAAGACGCGGGATACACTCCTCCCCCCCCCCACCACACACACAAACGCATAATGGCGGCCCGATGGCCGCCATTATGGCGTATTGCCTGTGCCTGCATGCGCCGGCACCATGGTCCTGAATGTTACATAAACACAGCGAGGAGGACACCCGCAGCAACAGCAGAGCCGATGACGCCGGACACGTTCGGCCCCATGGCATGCATCAGAAGGAAGTTGTGCGGATCAGACTCAAGGCCGACCTTGTTAGAGACACGGGCTGACATCGGCACAGCCGAGACACCGGCAGAACCGATAAGCGGATTGATCTTCTGCTTGAGGAAGAGGTTCATGAACCGCGCCATGAGGACACCGCCGGCAGTTCCGACAGCGAAGGCGATGAGGCCGAGAACGAGAATGCCGAGGGTCTCGATGTTCAGGAACTTCTCTGCAGAGAGCTTGCTGCCGACACCGAGTCCAAGGAAAATAGTGACGATGTTGATGAGGGCGTTCTGAGAGGTATCGCTGAGCCTGTCAACAACACCGCACTCGCGCATCAGGTTGCCGAACATGAGGAACCCGATAAGGGGAGCAGCCGAGGGCAACAGAAGTGCGCAGAGCAGGATTACGACAATCGGGAAAATGATCTTCTCCCTCTTCGATACATAACGGAGCTGGCTCATCTTGATCTTGCGCTCCGATTCGCTGGTCAGCATCTTCATGATCGGAGGCTGGATGATCGGCACAAGCGCCATATAAGAATAGGCGGCAACAGCAATGCTGCCGAGGAGCGCCGGGCTGAGACGGGAAGCCACAAAAATCGAGGTCGGACCGTCGGCGCCGCCGATGATGCCGATGGAAGCGGCATCCTTCATGGTGAAGTTGATACCCGGAACATACTGCGAGAGAACGAGTGCGCCGATAAGGGTCGTGAAAATACCAAGCTGCGCAGCACCGCCGAGCAGGGCGGTTTTCGGGTTGGCGATCATCGGGCCGAAATCGGTCATGGCGCCGACACCCATGAAGATGAGCAGCGGGAAGACACCGGTTTCGATGCCGACATGGAACACATAGTAAAGGATGCCGCCCTCATCATTGATATAGGCCAGCGGTATGTTCGAAAACACAGCGCCCATACCGATCGGAATGAGAAGCAGCGGCTCAAACCCTTTGGAAATGCCAAGGTAGATGAGGAGAATGCCAACGCTGATCATAAGCAGCCGGCCGAGCCCTTCGGTCCAGGTCAGGTTGTTGTCGGTAACAAGGGCATAGATACCGGTACTCTCCATAAGGTTATTCATCACCATGCCGATCGACAGCCTCTCGTGGGTCACCTGGGATCCCTGGATGTTCACGAGGAGGTCTTCCTGGGAAATCCGGATGAGTTCAGTCCCGGCAGGAATCGGCGAGTACTTGTGATAGAGGGAATCGTTGATGTAGGTGATGTGGCCCGATACGCCGGCAGTCACCGTAATCTTGTTGTGGGCCTCGTCGGAGAAGAGGGCGAGAAAATCTCCCTGCTTTATTTCGTCACCAACCTTCAGGTTCCGGCTGTCGCGTATCGGAACCTTCACCAGCTCAAGGCTGTCTGGAACCTGAAGTGTCACCGAATTGCCTTCGGTCTGGAAAAAAGTCTGGGAAAACCCTGCCGTACTGAAGAGCAGCAGGGAAAACACGACTAACAGTAATTTGCGCATAGTTGTGGTTTGAAACCTATGAATTTTTCAGGGTTGCCCTCCATCCCTCCAGACTGAGGGCCGAAAGGATAGGGGGCGTGTCACTCTGGTTTTATCAGGCGATGTATACGAGCACGTCGCCGGTAGCCACCGTATCGCCGACGGCGACATCGATGGAGACGACCTTTCCGGCCCTCGGCGACTTGACGGGAGATTCCATCTTCATGGCCTCGATGATGGCGATCTCATCACCCTCGGCAACCGTGTCACCGACTTCGACGGAGATTGCCATGACGGTTCCGGGAAGCGAGGTTTCAACAGGAACACCATCACCTGAAGAAGGAACGGCTGCAGGTGCTGCTTCTGCGACAGGTTTCACGGCGCCGGTTCCATCGGCAACCGAAACATTGAAGGACTTGCCGTCCACGGTAACGATATAGTTTGACATACAGGATTTCTGAGGTTTGACGATGAGTTCATTAAGACGCTGATTCACATTCTTCGGTTCGGCCGTGCCCTGCTTTTTTGCCACCTTTGCAGCCATTTCAGCCTCAACATCAGCTTTGTAGCGGATGCCGAGCGGCTTGTCGCCCTGGAGGAACGAAATCCCTTTTGCGCCGCATGTTGCAGCGATGAAGATGTTCTCTTCGGTGACGGGAACGCCTGCTTTCTCAAGCAGCGAACGGTTGTAGGCAATGCCGAGCTCGGGGTTGCGGTCATTGATGTCGTGCACATCCTCTTTCGTCGGCTGAAGTCCGAGCTGTTCGGATGCGAGCCGCACCACTTCCGGATCAGGCTCTGCAGGGGTGTTGCCGAAATAGCCGAGCACCATCTTGCCGTAGCTGTCGGTGATCTTCGTCCAGGGGCCCTGCACGGTGTTTGCGAAAGCCTGCTGGAAATAGAACTGGGAAACCGGGGTGACGGACGAGCCGAACCCGCCCTTGGCAACCACCTCACGCATGTTGCGGATGACCTCCGGGAACAGGTGCAGGGTGTTGTTGTCGCGCATCATCTGGGTGTTGGCCGTAAGCGCGCCACCGGGCATCGGCGAGAACGGGATGACGGGGTTTACCTCCTTGGCTTCCGGCGGCATGTAGTACTTCTCCATCCGTTCAGCAAAGAGCGCCTCGACCTCGATGTACTTCTCGGGATCGATGTCGAGGGTATAGTCGGTGCCGCGCAGGCGGTGCCACATGGTAAGGATGTCGACCTCGGCCGTGCCTCCGCTGACGGGGGCCATGGCAAGGTCGATGATGTCCGCTCCGCCTTCTATTGCAGCGAAGTTGCAGGCAACACCCATACCGGCGGTGTCATGGGTGTGGAACTCGATGATGGTACCCTCTGGGAGCATCGCGCGTGCGCCCTTGATTGATTCATACACCACCGTCGGGGTCGTCACGCCCGAAGCGTCCTTGAAGGCGACGCTGTCGAACGGAATACCGGCGTCAAGGATCTCACGAAGCTTGTCGAGGTAGAACTTCGGGGTGTGGCAGTAGCTCTCCTTGAGTCCGGGAGGCAGGCCCATGAGGGCAATGACAACCTGATGCTTGAGACCGGCATTGTGGATGCACTGGCCGGAGTAGGCGATATTGCGCACGTCCATCAGGGCATCGAAGTTGCGGATGGTGGTGATGCCGTGCTTCTTGAACATCCTTGCATGCAGGTCGATGATGTCGCGCGACTGCGATACCAGACCGACGACATTCGCACCCCTTGAAAGGGTCTGGAGGTTGATGTCGGGTCCGACAACCCTGCGGGCTGCATCCATCATCTCGAAGGCATCCTCCTGGCAGTAGAAGTACAGGCTCTGGAACCGGGCGCCTCCACCGATCTCGAAATTATCCGTCCCGGCTGCAACGGCAGCCTCGAGAGCGGGGATGAAATCCTCAGTCTTCACCCGTGCGCCGTAACAGGACTGGAACCCGTCACGGAATGAAACATCCATAAACCGTATTCTTTTCATGTGCCTTCTTTGGTTTTATTGAGCTTTTTCAGTTCGTCGATACGCTGTCATCTGCCATGGAATACCGGGGCCGTTCCTTATGCCTGCCGTGAGGCATGGGCATGGACTGCCGCGGTGATCACGGCCGTCATCCGGGCTGCATCGCCTGCGGTACCCATGGTGACGGCAGCTTTCTTCATGTCCTTTTCCTTCTTTTTCCGCCGCTTGGCCTCGACCTCGTCAAGGAGGCTCTTCTCTTCATTGAGCGCGTGGGTTCTGTACATATTAGAAAGAATCGAGATCATCATTATCATCAGCATGAGGAACACATACACGGTGAGCATACCCACCACCATGAGAATTACGCCGTCAAACGCCATAGCTTCGATAGTTTATTGATTGTTAGAATAGAAAATGGAACCCCGTCAGTCCGGCACCAGCCTGTACGCCTTACCCTGCAGCCTCAAGAGCACGCTTCGAATCATTCTCGATCTCACTGTGGAGGCTGTTTCCGTGTGCGTCCATGGTTACGATGGCCGGGAACCCTTCGACCTCGAAATGCCACATCGCTTCCGGCACGCCCATCTCCTCAAGCAGATCCACACCGGTGACCTTCTTGATGCACGCCGCATAGTACTGCGCTGCACCGCCGATTGCGTTCAGATAGACCGCCCCGTGCTCCTGGAGCCCCTGGAGGGTCTTCGGCCCCATACCCCCCTTGCCGATGATGGCACGCAGGCCAAGTTTCTTTATCACATCCGCCTGGTATGGCTCTTCACGGATCGAGGTTGTCGGGCCCGCAGCGTTGACAGCGTATGATCCGTCCTCATTTTTAAGGATGACCGGTCCGCAGTGATAAAGGACACCTCCGCATGTATCGACTCCTTCGGGAAGGTCATGGTGCATGATGTAGTGATGGAACGCGTCCCTGCCGGTATGCATTTCGCCGTTGACGAGCACCACGTCGCCGACCCTCAGCGAGCGTACCTCCTCTTCGGTGAGAGGGGCCTTCAGCACCACCTCTTTTCCGGTGAGAGGCATCCCCTCCCCTTTGGCCATGCGGGTGATTTCATTTTCGTCACGGAACTGCCACTCTTTCACCGACCCGTCAACCGGATCGACAATGATGCCGAGACGGCGGTAGGCCCAGCAGTTGTAGGCAACAGACACGAAAAAGCTCGCCGGTACCCGGTGCGACTTGCCGATCTTGCAGCCAAGCAGGGTGGTCTTTCCGCCGAAGCCCATCGGGCCGATGCCGAACGTATTGGCCGAAGCCATGATGCTCTCTTCGAGGCCCTGCAGTTCAGGATCCGTATTGGTGTCATCGACCCGGCGGAACAGCTGCTTTTTGGCCAGCTCGTAGCCGCTGGTGCGGTCTCCCCCGACACCGACGCCGATGAAGCCCGGGCTGCAGCCCTGGCCCTGCGCCTGCCAGACCGAGTGAAGGATGCACTTGCGCACGCCGTCGATGTCGCGTGCAGCCCTGCCGAGTCCCGGAACCTCCATCGGAAGGGAGTACTGGATATTCTTGTTCTCGCAGCCGCCGCCCTTCAGAATGAGGCGCACTTCAATGTCCTCTTTTTCCCAGGGCTCGAAATGGATGACGGGGACGTGGCAGCCGAGATTGTTGCCGGAATTCTTTCCGGTGATGGCGTCAACAGCGTTCGGGCGGAGTTTGCCGGTACGCGATGCCTCAGCGATGGCTTCTTCGATCTCCCGTTTCATAAAGAGCTGATCGACACCTTTCGGGGCGTGGATAAAGAAAGTCGGCATGCCTGTGTCCTGGCATACCGGAGCAACCCGGTCGACCGCCATGTCGATGTTGAGCGAAATGGCCGACATGGAAAGCCCTGCCCTGGAATCGGGATCCTCTCTCTCTATAGCCGCAGCGATGGCACGGCGGACATCGCTCGGAAGGTTGGCGGAGGTCTCTGTGATCAGCGACAGTATCGAATTACGGAAGTTGGTCATCATAACAAAACAGCTATGCGGTTCAATGAAATTTCTTCTGGCACTCAGGCCGAAACGATACGGCCTGCAACGTCATGCTTGACAAGCAGCACCGGAATGTCGCAACCGCGGAACACCGCTTCGGCAACACTGCCCATCATGAGCCGCTTGAGGCCGGTGCGGCCGTGGGAGCCCATGATGATGAGATCAGCGCCCCACATGGCGGCCTGCTCGGTGATGACGCTGTCCGCCTCTCCCTTGAGCACCAGCACATCGGCCGAAAGTCCCTTCTTTTTCTCACTCATGAGCAGGGATGAAAAGTGTTCGGGAAGCACATCCTCCTGACGGGGCCCGCCGATTTCCACGCCGTACCCTGCTGCGGTCTTTTCAGCAATATTGCCGCCGTGCAATACATGAAGAAACCGCACATGCGCGCCTACCCTGTGGGCAAAATCGACGGCGTAGCGCACTGCCGTATGCGACGCTTCGGAATAGTCCGTCGGACAGATGATTTTGGTAAGATGGATCATAGTCAGAGAAATGGAACCAAGGGTTAACCGCCAGCAGCCAAAAGAGCCCTCTCAGCCACAGGGGGATGATGGTATCTACAAAATACCAATTTAAACTTTTTTTAGACTTAAGCTATCAGATTGTGACTGGTTCGGCCAAACCGGAGGAGATCATAAATGCCCTTCCCCGACTGCGCTACCCTTCCCCAGCAACCAGGCTTGCCCGACACAGGGCGCGCTCGTATATTACTGAAAACAAGAGAGCTCCGTTTCCTACAAACCTCCCCCTCTGGCCCCATCACGGGGAGCTGCCATGGACCGACTGCCGGAATCGCTTCTGGACCCTCATGCATACCCGCATCCCACCGGTGCAGTCGAATTGGTCGAAACCCATATTTCATGGGTATTTCTTGCGGGCAGCTATGCCTACAAGATTAAAAAACCAGTCGACCTCGGGTTCCTTGACTTCTCAACCCTTGAAAAGCGCTGGAAGTGCTGCAAGGAGGAGCTGCGGCTGAACCGGAGGCTATGTCGGGGCATCTATCTTGATGTTGTGCCCGTTGTCCGAAGAGAGGGACGGCTCCATATCGGTAGAGAGGGCGAAACGGCAGACTACGCCGTCAAAATGGTGCGTTTCGACCGGACACAGGAACTCGACCGCATGCTCCGGTCCGGCCGCCTGGAACAAGCCCTGGTCGAACATCTTGCCTCAAAGGTCGCGGCCTTTCACACATCCCTTGATCCGCTCCCGCCCTCAACCCCCTACGGAACAGCCGATACGATCCTCACGCCCATGCTCGAGAACTTCAGCCATCTGGAGCCGGCCGCAACCGATGCCGGCGAGGGCGCCCTTGTCGAGCAGCTGAGAACGTGGACCCTCAAACGACACAGAGAGCTCGTTGCGGTGTTCGCCAGGAGGAAAGCCGCAGGATGCATACGCAGATGCCACGGCGACCTGCACACGGGCAACATGGTGCTGGTGGATGAAGAGGTGGAGGTGTTCGACTGCATCGAGTTCAGCAGGCTGCTCAGCTGCATCGACGTCGCCAGCGACGCCGCTTTCCTCTTCATGGACCTCCTGCATGCCGAAAGGAAGGATCTGGCATGGTGCTTCCTGAACCGGTGGATGATGGAAACCGGTGACTACGACGCGATGCGGGTAGTACGTTTCTACACCCTCTACAGGGCTATGGTGCGGGCCAAGGTGAGGGCGATTCGATACAGCCAGGAAACAGGCGAAGCGCGAAAGCTTGCCCTGCAGGAGCACCGTTCCTATATCGGTTTTGCCGGCCGGTGCATAGAGGATGAGCAGCCGTACCTGCTCATCACAACGGGACTCTCAGGCAGCGGCAAAACGACCCATGCCGCCGCACTCGCCACGACACTTGGCGCTGTGCATGTCCGGTCCGACGTTGAGCGCAAGCGCCTGCGGGGCTTGAAACCGCTTGAGAGCAGCCGGGAACTTCCGGAGTCCATCTACACCACAGAAATGAGCCGGGCGACCTACAACCGGCTGCTTGAGGCCGCTGAAGCCGCGCTTTCCGGCGGCTACCCGGTCATTGCGGATGCCGCGTTCCTCAGCAAAAAAGACAGGGAAGAATTCACTCAGCTTGCAGCAT
>FUWD012845390.1_pt1 | contig 41749 bp, 35 predicted proteins | sample 1063281 | NCBI WGS metagenome assembly FUWD01 (sample SAMEA79048168, study PRJEB19326) | metagenome | biome: marine | reverse complement strand
TGGAAAAGAATGGTATGACGCCAGATACCGTTCCGGAACACGGATCTATCGTGTTATTACAGGAGAATTCCTGTCTTGCGGAAGGGGGATCTTCCGTTGACTGTACGGATATCATACATAAAAAGATACGGATGCTCGCGATACGAGCGGCGCGTTCGGTGAACCTGAAGCTGGCGGGTGTGGATCTTATCTGCGAGGATATCTCACAGGATCCGGATGCACAGAAAATCTCCTTTTTGGAAGTGAACAGTTTCCCGAGTCTCAGTATCCATTATGAACCGACTATCGGGGAGCCGCGTCGCGTCATTCGCGATATCCTTTTGGACATTTTTGGTCGATAATCCGTATATCGGGAGCTATGAAACTAACGATTGTCTGCAAGGGGACGGAATGGCAGGTTGAGCGGTTGTCGGAAGCCGCCCACCGTTTCAGAATCGATGTCGAGGTCCGCGACATCACAGAGGCAGAAACCGATTCGTCCGACTTCGGAGAGGTCGTCTTATGGCGGTCATCATCGCTTGGTACCGGTGAGGAGCGGTTGCGTATGATGCGGGCTATCCGGCATGACGGTCATATCCTTATCAATCGCAGTCTTTCCGTTTTTCCTCATGTGGCCGAGAAGTGGTTCCAGCAGGAATACCTTCGGGAAAAGACCGATATCGTCGAGGGTATCGCGACTTATCGATTCGAATCACGATCGGAACTGCTGAAGGCGGTATCGCGCGGAGAACTTCGATACCCGTTTATCCGGAAACCGAACAAGGGGTCGAAGGGAAAGGGGGTTGTTCTGATTACGGATGAAAACGGTTTATGTCGGACTGATTCGGAAGTGGAGATGAACGTGTATCAGAATTTCATACGGAACTCAGGTGATTACCGGGTGTTCATACTGGGCGGAAAAATGCTCGGAGTCATCAGACGGATGGCGAGTGACGGCGGTTTTATAAACAATATCTCGCTCGGTGGCACGGCGGAGCGGGTGTCTGACCCAGATATCCTGAAAAAACTTCGTCATATAGGCACTACGGTGGCATCCGTATTCGAGCTGACCCTGTGCGGAGTCGATGTCATCTATGATGAGGATCGGAAGAAATACGTGTTCCTTGAGGTGAATACCGTTCCGCAATGGAAAGGCTTTCAGGAGGCGACGGGTATTGATGTCGCCGGGAAAATACTTTCGTATTGCGACCGGCTGGTCTGTCGGAAAACAAAAGATCCATACGAAGTCGTTTTGGATGAATATCTTACCTCGGAACGTTTTTTGGGTGAGAAACGCTTTCATTTTTTCTCACGGATGTATCTTTGGACCAAGGAGAGCCGGTATAAGGAAGTGCTCGATGATCTTCGTGGCGGATATATCGGTTTTTCCGAAGTGGAATATCGCGACAGATTAAAGCATCTTTTTGTGAATATCCCGGCACATGGTGAAAAAATGATCGCACGGGAGCGACGTCTGAAATATTTCGCGAAATATCCAGAACTCGATGCGTATCTCGCCATTCTCTTTAAATATCTCTTCGCTGGGACGATATACGATATCGATCTTCGTCCGTATATCCGCGAACTCGTTTCGGATGACGCATTGATCGGTCTGAAGAACGCGTTGGAACGGGATACTGATGCCGTTAGAGTCCTTTCGACCCATGCGATAAACTTTCTCTATCTCGTTGAACACTATCTCGGCCGCGATATAGCACCAGTGGATCCGGAGGCGTTGTATGAAATAGGGGAAACATATCCGGAACAGGACGCATCCGATCTTAAGATCTACCTATTCACGCATTGCATCATTGGTGCTTCTGGATTCTATAGCCGAAACATCGTTCCGCGGGATCTCGAAATATATCGAAAGATGCTTCGGAGGCTTGAGGCCGTGATCGGAGCGAATTTTCGGGAAATATCACTTGATAACAAGTTCGAGTTCCTGGTATGCGCGAACATATGCGGATTCTCATCCGAGCTCGAAAAACGGATACTAGATGAGGCTGCTACGTCGTTTTCTCCCGACGGGAATTTCATCATCGATATGGAAAATACGAAGTCAGCACCCGATGCGCGGAACGATTTTGCCGGATCCGAACATCGGAACGTTCTCTATCTTATGTCTCAGAGACCGTTTCAATCCGATATCGAACGAAAAATATGATCGAATCAAAACGATTGGAAAGATTTCTTGAGAGGCGGGGATCGAAAATGAAAACATTCATCCGAAGAGCCTTGGCGCTCAGCGTGTCTGTCGATATACTTTCCGAGGATCCGCCGATGTTTCGGATTTCCCGGGACGGCGTTTCCGCAATCGTTTTTAAGGGATATCTCCCGTTGAATACGAAAAATTCCGTACTCCTCGCGAATGATAAGCGGTTGACGAAGATACTCCTTGATCACGACGGACTCTTGACCCCGAAGGGGTGTGTGGCTAAGACAGTGGAAGAGGCGGTTTATGGTGCCGATACGCTCCGTTTTCCGCTCGTCGTGAAGCCAGTCGACGGATCCTGCGGTATCGGCATCACTATCGGTATCACTGATGCGGATGCTATGAAATCGGCGGTCGAATCGGTTTTTCGTGTGCGGGAGGCATCGAAACTCCTGAAAGATGAGCGGTTCATCGTGGAAGAGATGGCGTCCGGTAATGATTATCGGGTATTGGTTCTTGACGGGGAGGTGATCGCCTGTGTCCGGCGGGATCCTGCTTCGGTTGTCGGAAACGGACGGGATCCTATATCCAGACTGATCGAAGCGTTCAATATGTCCCGACCGGAGCCGTTCCGTATCCGGGTCGATTCTTTGGTGGAGGAGTTGCTTGCGACGCAGAAAATCGGATTGAACGATATTCCTGGAGAGGGGCTGGTCATACGCCTCCGTAGGAACGCGAATGTCAGCATGGGAGGGACGCCGGTCGATCAGACTGCGGAAATCAGTCAAAGATTTAAGAAAATCGCTGTTTCCGCGGCGAAATCACTCGGGCTGCGCTTCGCGGGAATCGATATTTATACGCGGGATATCGCTTCTGATGCCGAGGAGGACACCTATGTCGTATTGGAAGTGAATGGGAATCTCATCGATTACGATATCCATGAAAAACCGCTGGTCTCGGGTGATGGGGTCGATGTTTCAGGAATCCTAATCGAACGACTTCTCCATCGTGACGAGTCATCTTCCTAGCTCCTTGAAAAAAGGATCGATATGTTGTAAAATCGGCCTGAAAGGCTGATTTTGCTTTGTTCCCGATATGAAAAGTTTTTTCTTCCGCTCCGGGAGTCCAAAGGACGGATCGGAGGCTATCCGAACAAAAAAGAAGCGACGCTGGCCACGGGTGCTGCTGCGGATTTTTTTAGCCGGTTTCGCGCTGTCTTTGATGGCGGTTGTCGCCTTGTTCGCGTGGGTTGCGAAGGATCTTCCGAGTCCCGGGAAAGTGAATACGCGTGTCATTGCGGAATCCACCAAGATTTATGATCGGACGGGTGATCATCTCCTCTATGATGTCCATGGGGAGGAAAAGCGGACACTGGTCCCGTTTTCCGATATCCCGAAGAATATCCAGGTCGCGACCATCGTACTTGAGGATCAGGACTTTTATTCCCATCACGGTGTGAAGATATCCTCGATTATCCGGGCGGTCTTCAAGGACCTCGCTTTAGGCGGAGCGGCACAGGGCGGCTCGACTATCACGCAACAGTTCGTGAAAAACTCCCTTCTGACGAACGAGAAAACATTGATTCGGAAAGTGAAGGAAGTCTTGTTGTCTATCGAAATCGAGCAGAAGTTCGGAAAAGACGAGATATTGGAGATGTATCTGAACGAGATCCCATACGGTTCGAATGCGTACGGTATCGAAGCCGCCGCACAAACATTCTTCGGGAAGCCTGCCAAGGAGCTTGCACTTGACGAGGCGGCCGTACTTGCGGCCCTTCCGAATGCACCGACCTTTTATTCCCCGTACGGATCGCATATCGATCGGCTTATCATCCGGAAAGATCATGCCCTGAATCAGATGGCATATCTCGGGTATATCACTCCGGAGGAAGCGAAGGCCGCAATGGAAACCCCAACTCTAGACAAGATCCAACCGCAGAGGGATATCATCGCCGCTCCACACTTCGTCATGTACGTGAAAGATTATCTGTCGGAAAAATACGGCGAGGACGCGATCGAATCGATGGGTCTCAAGGTGTATACCACGCTTGATTGGGATAAACAGGAAGCGGCGCAGAAAATCGTCCACGATCAGGCGATCGAGAATAAAAAACAGTGGGATGCGGAGAATGCCGCACTGGTCGCGATCGATCCGGATACGGGACAGATCCTGACTATGGTCGGCTCGCGTGATTATTTCGATAAGGATATAGACGGACAGGTGAATGTCTCCATACGCGACCGGCAGCCAGGGTCTTCCTTTAAACCATACGTCTACCTTGCCGCCTTTACGAAGGGATATACCCCGGAGACGATCATATATGACACGGAAACGAATTTCAGTACCGAGGAAGGGAAGGATTATATCCCGCAGAATTATGATGGGGCATTCCGGGGGCCGATGCCGATGAAGGAGACGCTTCCGCAATCACTCAATATACCGGCCGTGAAGACGCTCTATCTTGTCGGAGCGAAAGAAGCCGTCATATTCGCGAAGAGTCTCGGTATCACCGGTCTTAATCAGCCGGAACGGTATGGATTGTCGCTCGTGTTGGGTGGTGGGGAAATCACACTGCTTGATCACGTGAATGCCTATGCCACGCTCGCCACGGGCGGAGTCCGTCGCGGAAAGACGGCCGTCTTGCGCATTGAAGACGCGAAGGGAAACGTCATCGAACAATTCGAGGATACGCCCGGAGAGCGGGTCGTCGATGAGAAATATGTCGCCATGCTTGATTATGTCATGTCGACGAATGATTTTCGGGCTCCCGTTTTCGGATCGAACAGTCCACTCCGTTTCGATGACCGTCCGGTAGCCGCGAAGACCGGAACGACGAATGAATTCCGGGACGGATGGACGATCGGCTTCACTCCGCAGATCGCGGTCGGTGTCTGGGCGGGGAATAATGATAACGCCTCGATGAAGACCGGCGCCGACGGCGTCGTGGTCGCCGCGCCTATTTTTCGGAAATTCATGGATTTCGCGTCACGGAACCAATCGGTGGAGAAGTTTCCGGAATACGATCCCGAGAAGTTCAGGGAGGAACATAAGGATGATGAATGGATGAAAAAATACCTTCTAAACGGGCAGTTGGACGAACAGAAGGATTTGAAGGTCTGTGAGATACCCGGGAAAAAGGATGAATACTGTATCGCGAATGAGTATTGTCCCGATGACAAGGTGAAAAAGAAGGATTTCGCGGACACGCACAGCATCCTTCATTTCGTCGACCTGTTCGACCCGCTCGGGAAGGCGCCGGAAAAACCCGGGAACGATCCGCAGTATGAGCGGTGGGAGAGGGGGGTGGCTGAGTGGTATAAGGAGAATAAGAAAAAAACTGGGTCGGCCGCGCCGGAAGATGAGTGTAAGGAAAAGGATTTTTCGAAATATAAGCCAGATGTCTCGCTGTCCGTTTCGGATCATGTCGGACAGTCGTTCGAGATACGGGCAAGTGCGGATGCTCCGTACGGGGTCGACTTCCTGCGATTGTTCGTGGACGGAAAGGAAGTCGCGTCGACGGACGATGATTCGGTCAGGAAGACCTATTCGGTTTCCGACGAAAAAAACGGTTCGACGGTGAAGGTCGAGGTGATCGTACGGGACGATAACGGAAACGAGGATTCGGAAAAGAAGAGCGTATCCGTCGATTGGGACACCGGGGGAACGCCGTGATTCCGATGCGCCCGTATCATGTTCGGAATGATTTTTCTGTCGGCGTACGTTTTCCGTCTTGTACCGATGTCCCGTTCGGGGTATCTTGGATATGGAAACGGTGATTGGAATAAAATATGAACCTCTATGGAATCAGCGACTGAGAACCTCGCACTCGTCATTATGGCCGGAGGATCCGGCACGCGTTTGTGGCCGGTGTCACGCAAAGATACCCCGAAACAGTTCCAATCATTCGTTTCGGAGAAGACACTACTCGAGGAGACATATGATCGGGCAAGGCGGATCGTTCCGGAAGATCGCATTTTCGTTTCTAGTGGGGAAAAATATCGGGATCGGATCCTGGAGCTTCTTCCCGGCGTCACCGATGACCGTCTGTTGCTCGAACCGATGTCCAGAGGCACGGGTCCGGCCATAGGGCTCATCGCATCCCTGCTTGAAGAGCGGTTTCCGGGCGTAACCGTCGCGACTATCGCCTCCGATCATGCCATAGAGAATGAGGATGCCTTCGTGACCTCACTCCGACTCGCCCTGCAAACCGTCGCGGAAAACCCGGAAAAGCTTGCCGTTATCGGTATAAATCCGACCATTCCCGATACCGGACTCGGATATATTAGGATGGGTGAAGAGTATCGCGAGGTCGGTTCGGATCGTATTTTTTATGTGGATGAATTCAAGGAAAAACCAGATCGTGAGACCGCGGAATCGTATCTTGCTGATTGGCGATACCTGTGGAATGCCGGATATTTCGTTTTTTCGACCAGTTCCATGTTGGCATGGATAGGGATGTATGTCCCGATCCTTTCATCCGTTCTGACCGATATACGGAACGGGGCATCGATCGCTGATACATATGCCCGCGCGGAAAACGAGGCCATCGAGCCGATCATAGTGGAAAAGCTTCCCGCAAAATCACGCATAGTCGTTCCCGCCCCGATCCAGTGGAGTGATATCGGAACCTGGGGATCACTGTTCGATTTTCTCTCACGGAAGCACGAGAAGAAAAGTTTCGGATTCGGAAAGACCGTCGAGGTCGAGGGAACGGGAAATCTCATATACGGGAACGACGGACGGACCGTCGCGGTGTTCGGCGTGGAAAATCTGGTCGTCGTCGATACTGACGATGCGGTTCTCGTGACGAGCCGTGAGCGTGCCGGCGACATAAAGACACTTATCGCCGAGTTGAAGCGAAAAAACGGCGAACATCTTCTGTAGGTGTCAGTCCTGGCGGTGGTTCCGAAAAGGATGTGGAACTGGCATGTTCCAATGATCCGTCCCAATCCCGGCCCTTCTATTCATCCGTGACCCGTCGGATCTCGTCGAGGGTTGTTCGGCCTTCGAGTACGGCGAGTATGCCATCGACTGGAAGCGGAATCATGCCTCCCTCGACGGCTGCCGCGTCGATTTCCGATGTGAGCGCCCCTTGGGCTATAAGGGACTCGATCCCAGCGTCTTTCAAAAGGACCTCCGAAAGGACGATCTGTCCGGAATAGCCGACGCCGTTGCATGCGGGACAGCCGACGGCATGAAAAATCCGGTCGGTTTTCGGAGTATCTCCCGATAGTTCCTTTGGAAGTTTTTTCATAACCCGATCGATCATGGCCTTTTCTTCTTCGTTCGGAACGGCTTCCTTTCGACAGTGGGGACAGAGCTTCCGGACAAGTCGTTGCGAAATGAAACAGTTCGTCGCGTTCGCGAGATCGTCGGGACGGATGCCCATGCCGAGCATGTGTGATACCGCGCCGGCGGCACTGTTCGCGTGGACGGTCGAGAGGACGAGATGGCCCGTGACTGCGGCTTGTGCCGCTATGTCCGCCGTTTCCCCGTCGCGGATCTCTCCAAGCATGACGATATCCGGATTCTGCCTGAGGAGCGCCCGGAGTGCTTCCGCGAAGGAGTATCCTTCCGTCTCGTTCACCTGCGTCTGTAGGATGCCCTTGAGCTGATATTCGATCGGATCCTCGATGGTGATGATCTTCACTTCCGGCGTATTGAGTTCCGCAAGCATGCCGTAGAGCGTGGTCGTTTTTCCGGAGCCGGTTGGTCCGACATTCACGATCATACCACTTGGCTTCCGGAGAGCCTGTTCGATCCTTACACGGTTTTCGCTTCGGAATTCGAGTTCTACGAGCGGGCGTATTCCGGACGATCCACCGAGGACTCGCATCACGGCCGTCTCACCGAATCCACCCAATATGATGGAAAGACGGATATCGACCGTTCCTGCTGTTACGGTGCCGGATGATTCTTCGATCGACAGCGAGAATCGTCCGTCCGTGACGCCGGAGCGTTGTCCGGTCTTAAGTCCGCTCCATAATTTTATTTCGCCGAGGATCGTGGGGTAGATATTTTTCGGAAAGGAAAGGATGGTCTGTAGGATGCCGTCGATACGGAAGCGGACCAGGATGGCATCGTCGGTCGGTTCCAGATGGATATCTCCGGCATGCAAGATGAGTGCAGCCGCAAAGACGGCTCGTATCAGGTCGCTTTCGTCCAATGCCTCCGCATACTTGGAAAACGCCTCGAAGGATGAGAGGTTTGTTTCCGTTTCCGTGAGGATTGTCTTCGGGATGACGGACGCATGCGACAGCAGGCTCGGCATGAGCTCCTCGTAGAGTTCCTGCATGGTATCCTTCTGTCCCGTCGCCCGCCAGACCTCCTCCAGGGTGGTTCTTCCTTCAAGCGCCTTGATTATCCCGTCCTGCAGCATGGTTACCATGCCGTCCTCGATGGCGGCGCGCATGATTTCCCGCTCCGTCCCGAGGTTGAGAATAAGCTCCTCGATGGGCTTCGTTATCGTGAACGCTTCGAAGATACCGATGCGGCCCCGATATCCCGTAAGGTTGCATTTCGGACACCCGACCGGTTTCCAGAGTTCTTTCACTCCGCGTGGAATCCGTACCTTCGCTTTCGGGGAAATGACGGAGAGGATCCGCTCTATGGAATCAAGCGTCTCCTTTGCCGGTTCATAGGCGGCCTTGCAGTCGTCACAGAGCGTCCGGACGAGTCGTTGTCCTATGATGATGTCCGTCGCCGCGGCGATAAGCGATGGCTTCACGCCGAGTTCGATGAGACGCCCGACGGCTCCCGGAGCGCTGTTCGCATGGACAGTTGAGAGGAGTAGGTGTCCCGTAAGCGCAGCGTTTACCGCGATGTCGGCGGTTTCCTCATCCCGGATCTCGCCGACGAGAATGATGTCCGGATCCTGTCGGACGACCGCGCGAAGCGCGGCAGCGAATGTATAGGAACCGTCCTTGGAGACTTCGGTCTGTACGATTCCCGGCAGGCGGTATTCGATCGGATCCTCGATTGTGATGACCTTCACCTCTGGTTTATTGACCGAATGGAGAAGACTGTACAACGTGGTCGTCTTTCCGGAGCCGGTCGGGCCGGTGTTGAGGATCATGCCGTGCGGTTTTTCGGCGGCGTGGACGACCTTCTCAAGTGTTTCGCCGCCGAGTCCGACGGTCGGGAGGTCGAGAAGTACGCTTTCGGAATTCAGGATACGGAGGTTGATGCTTTCGCCGTGGCTTCCCGGAATGATGTTTACGCGGAGATCGGTCTTCTTTTCCTCGATATCCATATCGAAATGACCGTCCTGGGAGCGATCACGGACATTGATCTTCATTTTCGCGAGCATCTTCACGCGGGACAAGGCTAATCTGTAGGTGTCTTTCGGGATATCGCCGATATCCTGCAGGACGCCGTCGATCCGGTACCGGAGTCGGACGGTGTCCTCTTCGGGTTCGATGTGGACATCGCTTGCCCGAAGTTTTTTCGCGCCGGCGAGGATAATCCCGATCGTTTTCGATGTCGTGACGGCGGCGGATGTCTTCAATCGGAGCAGGTCGCTGAAGTTCCGTTCAAAATCGCGCAGATCGTCCCCGGACAACGATATGCTGAGTAAGTCGAGGCTTTTCAGTAGGGGGGCGTTTTTGTAGGCCGACCAGACCTTTTCCAGGGATTCCTCCGAGACGACGTATCGCTCAGCCGTCCAGGAACGGTCCGAGAGAAGGGTATCGACGAATCCGGTCGCCTCTGGGTTTTCCGGGTCGATGAATCCGATCCGGACCGATCCGCCGGTCTTGTCGAATACCGCGATACCGAATCGTCTGGCGTCGTCCTCGGCAATGAGTGTGACGGTCGAGGCGTCCGCCGGAAATATATGCAGATCGAGATAGGGAAGACCGAGTTCCTCGGCACGCTTCGCGACCTCCTGTTCCCTGGATGCGCCTTCGAGATGTCGGAGCACCGCGTCGGTCTTTTTCGTTTTTTCGTCTCTCCAATCCTGTGACGACTTCCGTATGACATGGACCATAGTGGTTTCGTTTCAGTGCGTGGCGTCGCGGATCCGCGAAAGGGATTCCGGGCACACGTTTTCTTCAGTATACCTGAAAAGACCGGAGCGCGGAACATTTTCAAAAAAAAGAGCCCGGAATCATGTTCGTGATTCCGGACTTCTGGTCAGGCGCTTTTCTTTTCCGTGTCGCTCATAACCTTCAAGACCGCTTCGGTTATGAGTTGCGCAGAATCGAGATGAGTCGCATTTTTCGGAAATGGGTATTCCCGGAACTTCTTGTTCAGGGTCTCCGCGCCCCGATGCATGGCATCTTTTCCCGAGAATGACATGAGTCGTTCTGGATCGAAATCAAGCACAAGGACGCCGACTCTTTTCGTCAGCAGGTCGGCTATTTCTTTCCTTCTCCCTTTTTTCAGGACCTTCTTTCCGATTTTTGTCCGGACTGTCCCGTTCGGAGTCTTTTCCGTCGCCATGGTTTCCTGTTCGAAAAGATCGGAGAGGTCACCTGACACGTCCGGCAGCGCGATAAACGCGATCCGGAATTCGTTCATCGGTTCCAATCGTTCCCGGGCCAGTTTTTTCCCCGGCCGAGAACGACGGCCAATGCCTTGCGGTCGCGCTTCCGTACTTTCAAGAAAAGCATCTCGTCAAAATAGATGGAAGCGTCATCTTGAGGTGTATGGAGCGACTCCCGTTCTGGTCTGCTCAGCCGGTGGGATTTGTCGGCGACGGAACGAAGGTGAAGAAAGAGCCGGCCGGCGATGGTTGCTGCGAGCTCCGGGGAGAGTGTCTGTACTTTCATTATTTTAGGGGTTTTTGTTGTAAAGATACGAAAAAAGCATGAATCCATGCTTTTACGTGTTCACGATACCCTTTTATAGGAAAAAAGTCAAGGGTTCGCGGTTCCGTCGAGGGCTAATCGGATCATGTTGAGAAACCCGGTTTCGGCATCATGATCTGGACCGATCGGTATCATGAAAGAAATGGTCGTCCCCTGGACCGATGCTCCGGGAATCTTGGAGGCGAGCGATGCGACCATTCCCGGTTCTGATGTCAGGAGGGTGACGACGGAATATTCCGGAGTACCGGGAAACAGCACGGCAAACAGCGACCCGGAAGAGAAATTGGCCCGTACCCGGTCAAGGATCTCCGGAAGGTCGACGGGGCTTGTCCGACTCTGGACGAAATCATCAAGCGTGAGGGTCGCATACGCGAGACGCGAGACCTCGTCCCATTTGAGTGCCGACATGAAACGTCCCCAGAGTCGGAGAACGCCGAACGGTTGGGTCTTATAGAGAGTGAGGACAATCTTTTCCCGATCCGCGCCGAGTTCGATGAGCCGAGAAGCGTCCTGGAGGGCCTTTGGTGTCGTGTTTTTTCGTTGAAAACTCTCGGTTGCGGCGATGATTCCGGTGAGGAGCGCGTCCGCGATGCCTTCGTCGATCCGTCCGGGGTCGGTCGCAAGCAATGATTCGAACACGATTTCCGCCGTCGAAGACGCGGTCATGTCGACTAGGTTCACCTGCCCGAAACGTTCGTTTCCGGCGGACGTGTCCAGATTGACGATGGGAATCTCGTAGAAAATGTCCGGATTTTCGATATACAGCGACCCGAGTGATTCCTTGTCGGGAGATCCGATGACAAAGGCGGCGTCATACCGCAGTCTGGCCGGAATGAAGGAGAAATCACGGGGATCGATCGTGCCCCGTTCCGGCGTGATATATATATGGAACGCATCGTCGACCTGTTCGCTTCTGGCGCCGAGGATTCGATTACGCTCCGTATTGAACGAAAGGACGAATTCCCGCGTTCCGGAGAGCGAATCGAGCATATCCGATGGCTCGCCGAGGAATCCGAGTTCCCGCATATGCGAGGTGAGATCGTCCCCGACCAGCGTCGCCTGTTTTCCGAGTTTCGTCACGAACCGTTCGATCGCCAGTGCCGACGCGAGCGCATCCTTTGACGGATGGGCCGGAAGAAGGATGAGCGGATGTTCGCTTTTCCGTAAAAGGGTCGAGAACTGTTCATTCGGGGAGAGGGACATAATGAGGAAAATCAGGAAGCATCAATCATCTTTTCGTGCGTCTATGAAGGGAAAAAATAGCAGGAAAAACCAGTGGTGTCAAATAATGGATCCGCGGTCGCCCGGAAGCATTCGGGGTGACAGGATGCGGTATTGTGCGGTATCCTTCGGAGGGAATATGAAGCGTATGAAATCATTCATCTCACATTCGGAGGAAGAGACTCGTTTTTCGGCGGCGGATTTCGTTTCGTGCGTTCCCGCGGGAAGCGTCGTCGCACTTCGCGGGGACCTGGGCGCGGGAAAGACCGCATTTTCTGCCGGAATCCTGACTGCGCTCGGCGCGGACGGTCCGTTTCCGAGTCCGACCTTCGTCATCATGCACCGATACGATCTCGTGACACCGTCAGTTTCGGGTATCCGGCGGGTCTATCATATCGACGCGTACCGTATCGACGATCCGGACGATCTCGCACGGCTCGGCTTCGAGGAATGGATTTCGGATCCCGAGGGACTGGTGCTTATCGAATGGCCGGAGCGTGTGGAAACGTTGATCCCTGATGATATGGTTACCGTTTCGTTTGAGACAGTGTCGGAGACGGAGCGAAACATCACTTTTGACGAATCATGAGTCGGGTATCCGCGTATGAAGAAATCCGAAGAAAAAATATTGGTCCTCCTCGACGGGAATGCTCTTATCCATCGTGCGTATCACGCGTTGCCGCCTCTGACGAATCCGGCCGGACAGACGGTCGGTGCAGTGTACGGGGTCGCGATGACGCTTTTGTCCGTGCTCGAGAAATTCCATCCCGAGTACATCGCGGCATCGTTCGATCTGGCCGCGCCGACCTTCCGTCACGAGAAGTTCGCGGACTACAAGGCGACCCGGGTCAAGGCTCCGGACGACCTGTACGCGCAGATCCCGCTCGTGAAGGACCTGATGCGCGCGTTCAATATCCCCATCTATGAGCGGGAAGGGTTCGAGGCGGACGATTGCGTTGGCACGCTCGCCCGGCAGGCGTCCGAACGCGGAATCCCGACGGTCATCGTGACGGGGGACAATGACGCGTTACAGCTCGTCACGCCTTCGGTGAAGGTATTCGCGCTCCGTAAGGGTGTGAAGGATATCGTGCTTTACGACGAGGCCGCCGTCGCGGAGAAGTACGGTTTCGCCCCGGTCGCCATTCCCGATTACAAGGGGCTCGCGGGGGATAATTCCGACAATATTCCTGGAGTATCCGGCATCGGCGCCAAGACGGCGACGGACCTGCTCCGTGAATTCGGGTCGCTCGAAAAGGTGTACGATTCGCTCGATTCGGTGAAGGAGAGCGTCCGGAAAAAGCTCGAGGCGGACCGTGAGATGGCATTTTTTTCAAAGGAGCTCGGAACCATCGACACCGACGCACCGGTTTCGTTCGACCCGGCGGCCTGCGTCGCACGGGACTTCGATCCGGCCGTCGTTTCGGGTTTGTTCAGGGATATGGGATTTTACAGCCTGCTCAAGCGGATACCGGGCGGGACGGAATCGGGAATAAAGAATAAAGAATCAAACCGGAAGACGGAAGTTTCGAAGGGAAAGAAGGCGAAAGCACTGAAGACAGCGGAGGACGTGAAAGCGTTTCTTGATGATGCGGGAGACGGGCCGGTCGCGGCGGATGTCATTTCCGGTGAGACATCACTTTTCGGGTCCGCCGGCATCGCGAACATCGGACTCGCTTATGAGGGCGGGACGGTTTCGGTCGAATGGAACGACAAGACAAAATCCGTCCTCGGGGGATTTTTCGGGAATGCGGAATCACCGAAGATCTTTCATGACGCGAAATCGGCATGGCATTCGCTCCGAGGTGAAGGCGTGACGCTTGCCGGCATCGCTTTCGACACGATGATCGCTGGGTATCTCCTCTCGGCCGGAACGCGGATCGAACTTTCGCACCTTCTCCTTGAGGAGCTCGGCGAGGACGAGTACGAAACCGTCGCAGAGGGGATACTCCTTCTCTCGCTCCGGTTGCGGGAACGGATGGACGCCGTCTCGGCGGAACAATCCGGACCGTGGACGATCTTCCGGCTGTTCGACGAGGTCGAGATGCCGCTCATCCCGATTCTCGCCCAAATGGAAACAGAGGGGATCCGGCTGGATACGGAGAAATTCCGTGCATTGTCGGACGAGATCGGGACGGAAATAGCCGTGATCGAAAAGAAGATATACGATCAGGCCGGTAGGGAATTCAATATCAATTCGCCGAAACAGCTTTCCGAAATACTGTTTTCCGAGCTCGGTATCCCGACATCGGGTATTAAGCGGACGAAGACCGGTATTTCCACCGCCTCTTCCGAACTCGCGAAGCTCAAGGAATATCCGATTGTCGCGCTCGTGGAGGAGGAACGGGAGCTGTTCAAACTCAAGACCACGTATCTCGACGCCTTTCCGACATTGGTCGACGCGCATTCGCGGATCCATACGACCTATCGGCAGGCGGTGACGGCCACAGGGAGACTTTCTTCGACGGAGCCGAACCTGCAGAACATTCCCGCGCGGGAGAAGTGGAGCAAGGCGATCCGCGGAGCGTTTCGGTCAGAGCCGGGATACGCGCTTGTCGGTGCCGATTATTCGCAAATTGAACTCCGCGTGATGGCACACGTGAGCGGGGACGAATCGCTCGTGTCCGCGTTCGAGAACGGCGAGGATGTCCATCGCGCGACGGCATCGGCGGTATACGGCGTCGCACCGGAAGACGTGACATCGGATATGAGGCGTCAGGCGAAGGTGTTCAATTTCGGACTCATGTATGGCATGAGTGCGTACGGTCTTTCCCAGAGTCTCGGCATCACGCCGGCGGAAGCCGCCGGATTCATCGATACGTATTTCAAGAAATTTCCCGGCGTGACGCGATATATGGAAGTTATGAAGGCATCTGCCGTCGAAAAGGGACATGTCGAGACGGAGCTCGGGCGACGCCGATATGTCCCGGAAATCAGGAGCGAGAACCGGAACCTCGCGCAGTCAGGCGAGCGAATGGCCATCAATATGCCGATACAGGGACTGGCGGCCGATATCATGAAACTGTCGATGCTCCGTGTCGCGGAAACGCTTCCGAAATACGGCGCTGCCGTCCGGATGCTGCTCCAGGTCCACGATGAACTCATTTTCGAGGTGGAAGAGGGTGTCGTGGAAGCGTTCTCATCGGAACTGAAGCCGATCATGGAGTCGGCGTATCCACTCCGCGTCCCGCTCGTCGTCGATGTGAATGTCGGAAGGGACTGGGGAGAGTTGAAGGGATAGGGACGCTCCGGTTTTTTCGGAGGGGCCTGTTGTTGATTTTTGAGTGGGAGCGGAGTATCGTACGGGGGTCCGGATGTTTTTTAACAGCGATAAAACGACGAAGGAGGGTGCCATGACGAGCTATTCTTTCAGTGAAAGGCAGTCGGCTTTCCACGAGGCGGTCCGGTCATTTATGAAATGTCGACCGGAACCGTTTGTCCGTATGCAGCAGCCGACCGTCGATTTGGTGACCGAATCCGTCGGATTGGGCGGATTGTTTTTCGAGTGCTGTCTGCCGGGTCGTGCGGCCGTCTTTGTCGGAACGGTAACGGAAACGGAAGACGGTGCGCTTGTAGCCCGTCTTACCAGCGTGAGTATCGGGGGAGAAGGGATATTTCCGTAAATCCCGATGAGGTGCGAATCGACGCGTTTTCGGGGGAATCCTGTTCGGATCCCCCGTTTTTTATTCCTTTGGTCTTTGTGATATACTGTCGGCACCTAAACGGATAATGCCTTCTTATGGACACACGACGGAAAATCATCATCGCGGTAGTCGTTTTCGCTTTGTCGGGACTTATCGTGTATGTCTCATTCGGCCGAGACGCCTTCCGCCGGAGTCATGCCGATCGCATCAGCATGGAAAATACCGCCATCCCGACGAACGACGAAACGGTCAACGGCGGGGATGTCAGTCCGATTTCCGGGCTTGCCTGCGAGAATTGGAACCGTCGCCCGTTCGCGTTCATGCAGCCGGTGGATATGCAGGCCCGACCGGTCGCTGGTTTTTCCGAGGCGGAAATGGTGTTCGAGATGCCGAATCCGGCGGAGGGGATTTTTACGACCAGGCTTCTCGGAATATACCAGTGCCATGTCCCCGAAGAGGTCGGCGCACTCCGGAGCGCCCGACACGACTATATCAGCGTGGCAAAAGGCCTTGATGCGGTATTCGTCGGTTGGGGTGGCTCGGCGTTTGCGATCAAGAAGTTGAACGACGGCGTCATTGACAACATCGACTGCAACGGACAGGGTGGGAAAAAGGCTCCGCAATGCTGTTTCCGCAAGGAACGAACCGGCCCCATGCGCGCCGAGGATACCGGTTTCGCGAAAGGCGCGGATATCGTCTCCTGTGCCGAAGAATTCGAATATCGGATGGAAAACAAATTCGCCGGATATCCGCACCAGGCTGAAGCCTCGGAGGATGCCCGCCCGAACGGTGGACACCTGAGTGTCGGATATCCCGGCATTATGAAAGCCGAATACGACTACGACAAGGCATCCAATGCCTTTCTGCGGACCTGGGGAGGGGATCCGGATGCGGATCGCAACAACGGACAGCGAATCGCCCCGAAAAACATCGTTGTCATGACGGCCGAGAACGAGCAGATCCTCGCCGAGACCGATTATGTTGGTCGCGGGGTGGATGATCCGTGGGAGGGGCTTGCGCATGAGAAGACCGGGGTCGGAAATATCTCCGGACGGTACAATAATCTTCAGATGGGAGATCCGTGGTTCGATACGACGGACACGGGTAGTGTCCGATATTTCATGAACGGAAAGGAATACCGGGGGACCTGGAAAAAATCCAGGGAGAGCCTCGATTCCAAGCTGTTCTTTTATGATGAATCCGGCAAGGAAATCCGGTTCGTTCCGGGTCAGATCTGGGTAGAGGTCGTCATTCCCTCCCAGAAGGTCGAGTGGGTTCCCTCGGAATAGGCCGATTTCCGAACCATACCGTTCATGATCGTTCTCGTATACGGAAAAGATGCGTTTCGGGTCGAACGACGCCGTTCGGACCTTCTTCGGGCATTCCGACGGAAATATCCGGACGGGGAAATCGTCACGATACACGCAGATGAACGGGAGTTGTCACTTCCTTCGGATATCGCGGCCGCGGCATCAGTCGATTTGTTTTCGTCCCCGCGACTCGTCGATGTCCGTGGCGCGTGTGTCTTGTCGGATGATATTCAGAAGTCGGTCGTCTCTGCGGTGAAAGGATTGACTGGATCGGCATCCGTACTTTTTTCCGAATCGACGGCTCCGGCGGCGAAGCATCCGCTCTTCGCCTATCTGAAAAAAAACGCCGGCACGGCGGAGTCGTTCGATCCGTTGTCCCCGTCCGCCGCCATGGATTTCGTGGCCACCGAAGGGCGTATTTCCGCGCCTGCCGTTTCTTTTTCTCATGCCGCGCTCGAAAAACTTGTCTCCGGCTGCGGAACTGATTCAGCGCGGCTGTCGTCGGAGGCTGCAAAAATAGCGCTGTATGTCGGAACGGGCGACGTTTCCGTTTCAGATGTCGATCTGTTCGTCCGTGAGAATCCGCAGCAAAAAGTTTTCGACGCGCTCGACGCGCTCATGATTGGAAACCGTTCGCGGGCGCTCGACACACTGCTTCATGAAAGCCGCGCGGATTCCGGCGGCGTACAGAAACTGTTCGGATTGCTCGCCTGGCAATTGAGGGAGCTGTTCAAGGTGCGCGGTGAGTATGATACGGGGAATATCCGGGCCGACGATATCGCTCGGGCGACGGGTATGAAACCATACACTGTCGGCAGGCTGGTTTCGAAGATGAGTCTCTTCCCTCTTTCCCGCCTTAAGTCGGGACTTTCCCTGCTCGCGGACCTTGATGCCGATATGAAGAACGGGCGGATGGATCCCGAACTCGCACTGATCTTCTTCGTCGAGCAGCTCTGACGAATTGGAGGGTCGGATGAAAACGAAATCCCGCCCCTTTCGGAGGCGGGATTTCGTGTTCTCGGGAAGCGGTACGGATTATTTTCCGGCCGCCTTTTTGACGAGGGCGTTGAGGCGGGATTTTTTCCGTGCCGCCGTATTTTTTTTCATGAAGCCCTTGGAGACAGCCTTGTCGATGGCCTGCTGTGCCTTTTTGAACGCATCCTTGACGGCGTTGGGTGTTCCGGTCGACATCGCCTCCCGCGTCGTCCTGATGGCGCTCTTCAGTACGCCCTTTGCGGCCCGGTTGCTCGCAGTCTTATGCGCGGTGACACGCATGTATTTCTCGGCATTCTTCTTGATCGGCATAACGGTATCCTGATGATGAAAAAACGACCTGATACGAGGTCCTTTTCTTTTTATCACGCCGCCGCGATTCTGGCAAGGGGAAGCGGACGATCGTCTTGGTGGCCGCCGCCTTCCATCGCGATAATCATATGGAACGGTTTATGGCGTATTTTCAGGAATTCGGCTATCATATGAAGAGTCTTATCCTCCTCTTCGACGAATAGTATGATCGCATGGCTTTCCGGCAGAAATCTCGGCATACGCGACGGCGCGGTCATCGTGGAGACCGGTGGCGTCGGGTACAAGGTAGCCGTTTCCGCGTACGTGCTCGGCAAGGTGGCCGGAACGGACGAAGTGTCGTTTCATATCCATACGCATGTCAGGGAGGATATCCTCGCCCTGTACGGATTTCTTTCGGAAGATGAGCTTTCGATGTTCGAATCGCTCATTTCCGTATCCGGCATTGGGCCCAAGGCAGCGCTCGGGATTTTGTCCATCGCGGATACCGATACCATCAGGACGGCGATCGTCAATCGTGACCCGTCGCTTCTGACCCAGGTATCGGGTGTCGGCAAGAAGACCGCTGAGCGGGTTATTGTCGAGTTGCAGAACAAGGTTTCCGCCCCGACCGGAAAAGTGAGCGGGGTGACGACGGCCGACGGCGAAGCGATAGAGGCGCTCTTGTCGCTCGGGTACAAGGTCTCGGAGGCGCGCGATGCGCTCAAGGCCGTGCCCGGGGACGTGAAGGACGTGGGCGAAAAGGTGCGTGCGGCATTGCGGCTTTTGGGAAAGAAGAAATAAGGAATGGCCATACGTCGAACATTGTACGGTCGAAGGCCGGAAATCGGGAAATCGATATCGAGCGGGCTCACTCTTGAGATCGGAAAATTGGATGAGTATGACGGATGAATTGCTCCAGTCGGAAGCGTGGATGCGGTTTCAGGGGGCGGCCGGGAAACGGACCGTCCTTCTTTCCGGGCGCGATTGGAGCGCCGGCGGGGTCGTGCACCGGCTTCCGCTCGTCGGGGAATACCTGTATATTCCGCGTGGTCCGCGCGGAAGAATCGGTGATCGTGAATCGGGAATCATGCAGGAAGCGACGGGAGCGCTTCTTGAAAAGGCGAAAAGAATGCGGATCGGATGGATACGGATCGAACCGGAGACGGAAAAGGCGCTTTCGGAAATTCGCGGAGCGGCAAAGGGAAAACGGATCGTGAAAGCGCCGCATGACATGCAGCCGCGGGAGATATTCCGTGTCGGACTGGCGCCTTCGGAAGAGGAACTGCTTGCCGCGATGAAGTCCAAGACGCGGTACAATATCCGTATCGCGGAAAAGCGCGGCGTACGCGTTATCGCGACGATCGAGCCGAAGTATCGGGATGCGTTCATCCATCTCGTGACCGGAACCGCCGATCGAAAAGGAATCGTCCCACACCCGAAGGCATATTATGAGGCGATGTGTGCGACGCTCCTCGGAGAGAACGGGAGTATCTTCGCGGCCGAAAAAGACGGCGAGATCGTTGCCGCGAACCTCGTCGTCTTTCACGGTGACACGGCGACCTACCTGCATGGCGGATCGGACGAGCGGTTCCGGGCGGACATGGCCCCGTTCCTGCTCCAATGGGAAGCGATGTGCGAGGCGAAACGGCGCGGATGTTCATGGTATGATTTCGGCGGAGTAAGCACGAGGGAATTCTCGGAAGGATCGGGAAAATGGCTCGGTATCACGCGGTTCAAATTCGGTTTTTCCCCGGCTACGGGGGCGACCGTTTTTCCGGGGGCGTATGATATCGTCCTTTCGCCATCCCGGTATTTCCTGTACACGGTCATACAAGGAGCGAGGGGATTTCTTTCGGGAATCGTAAAGTGATACGGCATATGAACCGATCCGTTTCGAAGCTGATCCTGCAACGGGCGAAGAATATCGCGCATGCCGCGGAAGCGATTCTCTGGTCGGTGTGTTTCGGCTTCCCTTCCCGAGGCATGAAGATCGTCGGTATCACCGGTACCGACGGCAAGACGACGACGGCGACACTGCTTTCACGGATACTCGAGGCGGACGGACATCGCGTCGCGCTCGCGTCGACGGTGTCGTTCCGTATCGCGGGACAGGAGGCCGTGAACGCATCGAAATTCACGACGCTCGGCGGATATCGTCTGCAGAAGTTCCTGCGTGACGCGAAGGATGCCGGATGCACGCATGCCGTCCTCGAAGTTTCGTCGCATGCGCTTGATCAGGGGCGTGTCGCTGGGGTCCGGTTCGATGTCGCCGTAATCACGAATGTGACGCGCGAACACCTCGATTATCACGGGACCATGGAAGAATACCGTCGCGCGAAACGGAGATTGTTCGATTGTGCGAAGGCGGCGGTCGTGAATCTCGATATGTGGGAGCCGGAATTTTTTCTTGAAAAGGCGAAGCGGAAAGTCACCTATTCCACGGTCGCATCGGAGGCGGATCTTCTTGCGGAGAATCTTACGCTCTCGCTTTCCGGGTCGACATTCACTCTTGGGGAAACTGATTTTTCTCTCCGGCTTCCGGGGAAATTTAACGTGGAGAACGCGCTTGCGGCGATCGCGGCGGCGACGCTTCTCGGGACGTCGGTGGATACGGCGGCGCATGCCGTATCCGAAGTCGCGCTCGTTCCCGGGCGGATGGAGTCCGTGCAAAATGATCTCGGTGCAACCATCCTCATCGATTACGCGGTGACGCCCGACGCGCTCGGCAAGCTCTATGACCTTGTTTCTTCCATGCGAGAGGATGGCGCAAAGATCATTTCGGTCTTCGGGGCGTGCGGCGACCGTGATCGCGGAAAGCGGCCGATTATGGGTGAGATCGTCTCGGCGACCGCGGATGCCGTCATCCTCACCGATGAGGATCCGTACACCGAGGATCCAGATCGGATCCTCGACGAGGTGGAAGCGGGAATCCGGAATAAGGAATCGGGTAAAACGCTCTTCCGTATCCGTGATCGTCGCGAGGCAATCCGCAAGGGGCTCTCGCTTCTTTCGTCGGGCGATATTCTGCTCGTGACCGGAAAGGGCGCCGAAGAGACCATGGCAATCGGCGACGCCCGCATTCCGTGGAACGATCGGAGAGTGATTTTCGAGGAACTGTCTGGCTCGGATGATATTGACGGAACGGCGGTTTCGTGATAGAAAGAATCGTCAGTCAGACGGCATTTTAACAATCAAATAAAAGAAAGGAGATATTATGGGAGTAATACATTTACATCAGTCGTATTTCGACACGGAACTCGGGCATGAGGATGCGGAGGCACTCCGCGGTATGCGCCGAAGATAGGCGGAGGCGGAACGGAAGCGGGCTTCGGCCTTGCCGCCGATATACATTCCGTTTTCCGAGCGGGTGACCGAATATATCGACGAGCTTCGTCGGTTGGTCGCCCGAAAGGAGCGCATTCGCAGGTTGAAGGCGACGGCAAGCCTTGAGTTGATACGGCTTCTCGATATTCCGGCCCCGACCGAAACGACCTCGGAACGCGGAAAATACGTTATCGATACGGCAAAGCGCGCGGTTCTCGAGGCGTTTGAACGGGTCATTGTCCGGGATGTCTTGCCGGCCGATGAAGAGCGGTATGAGACGGCGCTTGTCGCGACGGATCTGATCCGGAAGGTCGAGGAGGCCGCTCGCGAAGAACGATCCTTGTCAGACGAGGCGGATGCGGTCCTGTTTGCTCTCGGAAGTATCGGAGCCTTCGATATCCTGCAGAGCCGTGCGATGCTCGAGCTTGTCTCGGAGACCCGTCTCGGTCCGCTTAAGGAAACCATCGTCAAGGAGCTTCGTCTCGCACTCGTCTGTGAGCGGGGAAACGGGCACGAAAAGGCCTTGGAGCATTTCCGTCTCGTAGCGGAAGCCATGACGGAACTTCGCCTCGGTGTCATGCTTCGGAATGCGTTCATAGAACGGCTCGTGTCCGATACCTACGAGGTCGAGGATTTTCATGAGCGGCGCGCGCGGTATGTCCGGCGCCTCGATGAGATTTCCGTCCGTATGAACGAGCTTGCCCCGAAATCGGAATCTGGTGCAATCACCGATGCCGAGCGCTCGGAATGGGACGACCTCTCGACCGAACTGAAGTCGCTCGCCGACGAGTTCGGTGGCGTGGCGCACCGACACGATCCCTGATCCGCCCGACATACACATAACCGCCTTGGCAATATATTCCGAGGCGGTTTTTTAATTTCCGATCCGGTCTATCGGAACATTCCGGCGAGGAGGAGTGTCCCAAGGAATCCGATGAGTCCGCCGACGATGACCTCGCTCACACGGTGACCGACGCGTTCCTTGAGGCGGGGAAACTTTTTTTCGTCGAGATCGAGCCGTTCGATGAGCATATTGAGATAGCGTCCCTGATCGCCGAGATACATGCGGACACGAGCGGCATCGTCGACGAGGACGAAGGCGAGAGCGGCGGCGACGGCGAACGATCCCGATCCGACCCCTTCGTACCAGCCGACGCTCGTGGCGAGCGAGACGGCGAAGGCGGTGTGCGCCGAGGGCATATGGCCGTGCGTGAACATGTATTCCGGATTCCAACCGTGTTTGGCAGTGAAGATGACGAACTTGAGCGCCTGCGTGACCAGGCCGATGATGAGCGGGATGAGAAAGATGAGATACGGTGAAATGCTTTCCATATGATTGCGGATAGGTCGCGACGGCGGATCCGCCGGACGATTCCAGTATACCATTTTTCGGCACGGTCTTGCCAAGGTTCCGATTCCGTGGAAAAATCGGCGTGTACGAATCCCGTTCTTTTGAAATATTTCCACAAACGCTTCGACAACCCCAATCGGAGATATGACCATGATCGAATTACATGACATTCCTCGTCCCGGTACCGATACCGAGGATGCGGATTTTCCGATGCGCCCGTTCGCCGCGTTCCCCGATCGCCGGAATCCGGTGTCGGCCGACGATATTCTTCCGATTTTGCCGCATGGTATCGATATCGAACATGCGGTCGGCATGCGGAAACTCCTGTTTCACCTGGATTGGATATACATGGTCGCCGGCTTCCCAGGAGTCACCATGGAGTATGCCAGACGCATGGGCTGCGGATATGCGCTGCCCATGGCGAAACGGTTGATCCGATTCGACGAGGAGACGGTGTCCCGGATCATGTTTCCCGAGGATCACCTCGACGACGAGGAAACGCGAAGGTTCTATCTCCGACATCCGGATTGCGTCGACCAGCTGTGGGAGGATGTCTGTTCCTACCTCTATGACCGATTTCCGAGGTTCGAAGAGAATGTCGCCGCCGTCTCGACACTGTTCTTCCTGTCCCGAGGGAACTGGCCCGAGGTCGTCGAACTGTCTTCCATCGCACTCACGCGGCATTGTGTCACGGAATATGCCCGACGCGGCAGGTTCGACGGTATCGTCCGATCCGTCCGACGGACCGAGGCTGAGGTGCTTGCGACAGTCCTCTCGTCCCGTCGCCGCTGACGATGTGCGTATCATGAAAGGCTTCCGAAAACGGAAGCCTTTTCCTGTTTCACCTGTCGGACCCCGATATTCGTCGGACGCTTTTTCTCCCGTGTCTCCCGTGGTACACTGGGATGGCTTTATCGTGGGAAAATGAACTGAATATCATATGGAATTTTGGGAAAAGGGACTCAATCCGGAGCAGAAAAAAGCCGTTCTCAAGACCGAGGGGCCGGTACTTATCCTTGCCGGTGCCGGATCGGGAAAGACCAAGACGCTGACGCACCGGATCGCCTACCTTATCGCCGAGAAAAATGTCCAGCCGGGAAACATCCTTGCGGTGACGTTCACGAACAAGGCGGCTGGCGAGATGCGTGACCGTATCGGAAGCCTGCTCGCGACCGCGGCGGATGAGAGTCAGTCGCCCGTATCGTTCCGCGGGTTCCCGAATATCGGAACCTTCCATGCCATTTCCGCCAAGATCCTCCGGAACGACATCGCCACCCTCGGACTCGATCCCCGGTTCAATATCCTCGATGCGGACGATCAGATCGGCATTATTCGCAGAGCGATGAAGGAACTTGAAATCGATGCCGATTCGGTGAAACCTCGCTCGGTCCTCGAGGCGATATCGCGTGCGAAGGGCGATTCGCTCGACGACGAGGGATATGCGGCGCGAGCCACCGGATATTATGAGGAGCTCGTCGCGAAGGTCTATCGGCGGTACCAGGCGGAGCTGCTCGCGACCGGCAGTCTCGATTTCGACGACCTCCTGCGGCTTGTCGTGAAACTGTTCCGGACATCACCGGAAACCCTCGAACGGTATCAGGACCTGTTCCGCTACGTGATGGTGGACGAGTATCAGGACACGAACCCCCTCCAGTATGAACTGATCCGACTGCTTGCCCTGAAGCGACGGAACCTGTTCGTCATCGGCGACGATTATCAGTCCATCTACCGGTGGCGGCAGGCGGATATCCGCAACATCCTCGAATTCGAAAAGGACTATCCGGAAGCGGAGATCATCCTCCTCGAACGCAACTACCGTTCGACACAGATCATTCTCGATGCGGCAGGAAGCGTCATCGCGAAGAACCGGAGCCAGCGTGAGAAGAAACTCTGGACGGAATCGAAGGAAGGGGAGCTTATCACCGCACGCACGCTCCGTGACGAATCGGAGGAGGCGGAGTTCGTCGCGCGTACCGTTTCGGAGGGGGTGCGCGGCGGTCGTCGGTTCGGCGACTTCGCGGTGCTGTATCGTACGAATGCGCAGTCCCGCGCCCTAGAGGAAGCGTTTCTCCGTTATTCGGTGTCCTATCGGATTGTCGGCGGACTCAAATTCTATCAGCGCAAGGAGGTGAAAGACATCATCGCATACGCGAGACTGGTGCTCAATCCCCGTGACCGACTCGCGCTCGAGCGCATCGTAAATGAGCCGAAGCGGACCATCGGCTCGGTCACGCTGTCGAAATGGACCAGCTTCGCGGAAGCGCGCGGCGAGGACCCGTTTCTTTCGGCCGGATCGCTTACGCCGGCCGACAGCGGTATTCCGGAGAAGAAAATACTCATTATCAAGGAATTCGCGTCGTTTCTGGGAACCCTTCGGAAGGAAACGGAGTCGGAAGCGCCGGAGCTTTCCTTTTCGGCTATGCTTTCCCGTCTCGCTACGGATTCCGGATACCTCGCCTCGCTCCGTGACGGGACGGCGGAAGGAGAGGAGCGGGAGCAGAACGTCCGCGAACTCTTCGGCGTCGCCAAGAAGTTCGATGACCGACCGCTCCGGGACGCGCTTCAGGCGTTCCTTGAGGATGTCGCACTTTCGTCCGATACGGATTCGATCGACGGGACGGCGGACGCGGTGCATCTCATGACGCTTCACAGTTCGAAGGGACTCGAGTTCCCGATCGTGTTCCTCGTCGGGCTCGAGGAGGGTGTCTTCCCGCATTCGCGGAGCGCGTTTTCGGAGGAAGACCTGGAGGAGGAGCGCCGACTCATGTATGTAGGACTTACGCGTGCCAAGGAAAAGCTCTATCTCCTTTCGGCGGAGGCGCGCATGCTCTTCGGTTCGACGAGTGTCAATCCACCCTCGCGTTTCGTGTCCGAAATCCCGACCCATCTCGTGGAAGAGGTCGTCGAGGAGGAACGGCCGTCGCTTCTTTCCGCGATGCCGAGGCCGAAGCGCTCCCGATACGGAGGCGCGCTCTTCGCGAACCGGGGAGGAGTGAAACGCGATTCCCCCGACTCTTCCGACGCGATGAAATCCCATGCGTCCAAGGCAAAATCAGACGGTTCGACAGCGGCCAAGGAAACGAATCTCCGACCCGGCAACAATGTAGAGCACCCAGATTTCGGCGGAGGCGTCGTCATTTCGGTCGCCGGAACCATTGCCACAATCGCCTTCCGAAAAGTCGGCGTGAAAAAACTCATGCTCGGTACCGCTCCCCTGAAAAAGGTGTAGGCGTCCCGCCGAAAACGAAAGGACCTCGTCGACCCGCGGAACCATTCGTACAGAGATGTCCCTATTTCCTTTTTTTCTTCGCGTGAAAGGCTTCGTGGATTTCTCGAAGATGTTCGTTCGTCACATGGGTGTATATCTGGGTCGTCGTGATGGAGGCGTGTCCGAGCATCGCCTGCACTGCGCGGATGTCGGCGCCGTTCTGAAGGAGATCGGTGGCAAAGGAGTGACGCAGGGTGTGCGGGTGGACATCCTTTACCAGCCCGGCTTTGGCGGCATATTTTTTCACGAGTCGTTGCACACTTCTTTCCGTGAGACGGAGATCGGTTTCTCCCCGTTCCCGGACAAAGCCTTTTTTCGCGACGGGAACCGCAATGAAGAGTGCGGGATCCATGTCGCTCCGTTTCTCGAGATACCGGAAGATGGCGTCGCGCGCGTTGTCGGACAGGAAGACGACCCGGAGCTTGGAGCCCTTCCCCCGGACGCTGAATTCGCCCTTGTGCAGGTTCACGTGCTCACGGTCGAGCGAGGTGAGCTCGGAAACACGGAGACCGGCCGAGAAGAGGAGCTCGAGAATGGCCCGGTCTCGAAGGGATCGGAGCGAGCTCCCGGAGGCGACCGAAAGAAGCCGTTCGACTTCGTCGAGCTCGAGGAAATCGACCTGACGCGTCGGGGTTTTGCCGACCTCGATCTTTTCCGCCGGGACGGTCTCGATATCCTCTTTGGCCAGGAATTTGAGAAACGACCGGAGCACGACGACATGATAGGTCTGGGTTGTTTTTCGGAGCGGTTCGCCATGGTCAGTCGTTTCGCGATTGAGGCGGATGCGGTATTCTCGTATCTTGCCGAGCGTGAGATCTTCCGGCCGTCGGATGCCGGCCATATCGAAAAACTTTCCGAGGGAACGGCGATAATTTTCGATGGTACGCGGCGATCGGCCGAGCTCTATCTCGAGTCGCTCGAGAAATTCTTCCAAAAGCAGTCGGATCGGATCCGACGCCCGTTTTTCCGAGTCGCCCGATTTTTTGTCCGGAGAAGTCATATTGTCAGTATACACCGATTCGCATGCGACCGTCCCGTCCCCTTGGTCGGCCGGCGCGATGAGCTCGTGATTCTCGGACATCATTATTTGCCGTATAAAAGCAAAAAAGAATGTTTTCGTATTCGAAAAACCGTTGACACGGACCGGTATCTCGGCTATGCTTTCCGCATAAGAAGTCCGGTGAGAAACCGATGGCGCCGACGGCTTTTCTTGTGAAAGCCGCTTTGCCTACCGTTTTTCCCTCAGAAAGGGACCATCCCTATCGATACTTTTTCGCGAATCGGGAAATACGCTTCCCGCCTTCGGGAACGGATCGCGGACGGAAGCTCCGCACTGGAAACGGAACTGTTCCGTTTTCAGAGAGAGGCATTCGATGTCTTCAAGAAAGGATTCGGCCGACGGATCCTGGAGTGGTTCCGTATCTACGGACCCTTTTCGGTGGTGGTTTCCGGGGCATTGCTCGTTTCCATGACGAATATTGTCCATGAGAACCGTGGAAGCGCCATTTTTGGACACTTCGGAGAGGCGGCATCCGCGTCCGGAACGAACCGTCAACGGTTCGGAGCCTATACCGAGGTCGAAACGAGCCTGTCGCTCGTTCCGCTCTCCGCGCCATCCGTCGCCGCAGACCTCTCTGAACGGGTTGACGATACGCTTGTCTCTTCCGGAATGGAAGCGTCCCTGTTCGCTTCGGCCGACAGCGCGATCGCGCGAGATCCGGAGGAGGACGGCGGATTGACCGTCTATACCGTCGCCATGGGTGATACCGTTTCCGGTATCGCCACCGCGCACGGCATCACGGTGAACACGATCCTCTGGGCGAACGATCTCGACGATGTGGACTCCATCCGTCCGGGTGACAAGATATTCATCATGCCTGTCGCGGGATTGTCGCATACGGTCGCGTCCGGCGATACGCTCGATTCGATCGCGGCGAAGTATAAGGCCGACCGAGAGAAGATCATCTCGTATAACGGATTGCCGGCGAACGGCGAGATAGCCGTCGGCGAGACGATCGTCATCCCAGGCGGTCATAAGGAAATCCCTAAAAAAGAAGAAGATACATCCGGACTCGCCCGTCGTCAGTATGCGTCGTCGGCAGGCGGATCGGTCACCGATATTTCCGGCGGGTACAAGAAACTCGATGGAAAGGCCGGATCCGGACATACGTTCCCGTACGGATACTGTACCTGGTATGTCTCGCAGAAGCGGTATGTTCCCTGGGGTGGGAACGCCGGAACCTGGCTGTTCAATGCGCGGTCGATGGGGTACAAGACCGGCAAGACGCCGGCGAAGGGGGCGATCGTCGTGACGACCGACAATGCCTATTACGGTCATGTCGCCATCGTGGAGAGCGTCTCGGACGGGTCCATCACGGTTTCGGAAATGAATTATCGCGGATGGGGCAAGGTGAACCGTCGTGTCATCCCGACCTCGAGCCGTTCGATCAAGGGGTATATCTACTAGGATCGAAAGGCTATGAGGCCTTGACGGAATATCGTATTCCATGGTATGAATGCGTATTCGATACATGGCGTATCGGATCGGTTCCGGAGAGGAGTCGTCGATCTTTTACAAACAAAACGGTTTCCCCTACGGGAAATAAGGAGTTGCCATGAAACGCCTGCTTGTTTTTCTGTGTATCGTCACCGGCATGATTGTCGGAGGCGCCGTTCCGCTTCGTGCCGCCGTGTTCGATTTCCGCGTTCCGAGTCGGACGGATGCGATCTCGATCGAATATGACCGGACCTGGAGTGATGCCCGGCAGGAAAACCGGCTGAATCGGCTTGCCGACGCGATAGGGAGAAGTCAGTCGGGCCGGATCGACGGATTTCAATTCGGTCCGTTCCAGATCGGACAGCCCCGATGGATATATGTGGACGAATCGGTCCTGTACATCCGTTGTTATTGGCACGGAAGGATTATCGGCGCATATACCCGTCCTTCGTCCCGATGGGAGAGGCGGCCGTATGACCGGTAGGGATTTTGCCCCGGACACATCGTGTTCCGGGGCTTTTCATATGTCCGTTGTCCGGGAGGGAATCCGGTTGTCGATAGTTGACAGGATTTCATTTTTGTAGTACAAAAGAAGGTCCGATAGCCGGTATGTCCGTTGTCCGGAATCAGACAGGTGGCACCATGCAGTTTAAAAAAAAGAGGATTGTACATTCAATCACCATAACACCCCCGTTTGGGGAGGAGGAACAGATGAAAATCATCACAAGAATGATGCTGGTGCTCGCGCTGCTTTTCGGCGGGCTTGCGGGATGTAATTCCCAGGGAGGGGTCGGCCCGATCGATCCGAATCGCGTCTATATCCCAAAGGATGCGATACAGATAACGATCAACTTCGACGAGACAGAGATTGATAGTCGGGTAAAGTCGGATATCATTTCAACTCTCCGGACGCAAGGCTGTGCGTATGATGAGTTTCCAGGAGGGGAACATACGGTCCTTGGGTCTACGTCGGAACATCTTTTCAGATATTTGGAATCTGCTCCTCCGGCGTTCGATTTTCCTTTTTCTCCCGGGATACGTTATCTCCGGGTTGATTACAAGGGCGAAGCTCCTCGTGAGCTTGTTATTGATGGAATGTTGAATACGCGATAAACCCTGTTATCGCAGTGGTATGACTCCGGAATATGGTTCCGGAGTTTTTTTTATTCCTTCTTTTGTGGTATTCTTTCCATGAGAATAGTCACGGTATGCTTTTGCCAAAAAAAACACGGAACACCGTCATCGCGTCCCTCTTTCTTTCGATTTTTTTCGTCGGATTTTTTGTTTTTTCCACGCAGGTCGCAAACGCACAAGGGACCAGGTCGACGGAGGCGGCGCCTAATATTCCTTTGATCGATATCGGACAGCAACTTAGATATGCCTTTTCGGCGCTTTTGTATGCCGCTTTAAAGATAGCCAGCCTCACGGTTTCCCTGGGGGCGGTCCTGCTCGAATTTGTCCTGAATCCGGTCGCGTTTTCCAGCCTCTTCAATCTTTCGGCGGTCTATACCCTATGGATGATGGTCCGTGACTTTTTCAACCTGTTCTTTATCCTCGTGATCCTGTTCATCGCGTTTTCGACGATATTTCAGATACAGGCATACAATTACAAGAAGCTTTTGTTTCAGCTCCTACTCATGGCGTTGCTGGTCAATTTCAGCTTTCCCGTCTCGCGCTTCATCATCGATGCGGCAAATGTCCCGATGTATTTTTTTGTCAACAGCATCGCGCCGAGTGCGCCGAGTCCAGGAAAGGCTGTTTCCGAAAACTTATTCACGGCCACCAAACTGGAGACGGTACTTTTGCCCGATGTGAAGGATCTGGGTAGTGCTGCGCTACATAAAGACCCGGATATCCATAGGAAGCTGATACAAGCCACCATTTTTGTCTTTATTTTCGGTGTCTCCCTGATCGTCCTGGGTGCCTTACTACTCATCCGTGCCCTGGTATTGCTGGTGCTCGTCATCTTTTCCCCGATCGGATTCATTGGCGGGGTCATTCCCGGTTTTGGTACCTATGCGAAAAAATGGTGGGATGCACTTCTCAGCAATGCGTTTTTCGGACCGACAGCGGCGCTCATGCTCCTGGTCGCCATCAAGGTTATGGGAGCGTTCAATTTGTCGACGGCACAGACGGAGTTGAATACTATAGCCCAGAATGTCGGCGATCTCAATCTTGCCAGCTTGGCCCAGTTCTTCATCCCGCTTATCCTCATCTGGATGTCGATCACCGTCGGGAAGTCGTTCGGTATCGCCGGTTCGGCTCAGATTGTCGGTTCGGCTCAGAAGTTCGCGAAGGGCATCGGACGGAAGGTGAGTGGCCTCGATTCTGCTCAGAAGAACTGGCAGTCGTTTCAGAAGGAGCGGCAGGGCAGGAAAGACGCGAAGCTCGCCGCCAAAGGGGGAAATGTGGGGGCGAGGTTCGGTAAGCGGTATACGGAGGGAGTCGATATGCTTCAGAGCGCGGTCGGTTCCGAGCGGTCGAGAAATTTTTCCATGGATCGTATCGATGCCAAGCAACAGGCGCGCGTTAAGGAAGAGGCGACGAGGAACCGGATCAACGATCGGACATCCGATTCCGAGCTGTTGAGACAGCGGGATGCGGCTCGAGAGAAAAACGACAAAGCTCATCTGGCGGCGATACATCAGGAAATGGCGAAACGCGACTCTTTGGCCGGCAGGATCACACATGGAGATCAGGAGTCGCTCGGGAAATATTTTGTCGATCGCGGCGGTGTCGAGAATGCCGTCATGAAAGAGACACGCGAGAAGGTCGCCGAGAAGAACGCTTCCGTGGCGTATGACAATGATGTTGAAAAGATGACGAAGGCGTTTGAGAGCGGGAAAATCAAGATAGACAGCCAGACGGCCGCATCCCTGACGAGCAGCGTACTTCAGGCGGGGCTCAGGTCCGGGAAAGTCAATCAGCAGGTTCTTGATGATTTGGGTAAGGACGGGGAGAAAGCGGCGCAAATTTCAAACAATATAGGCACTGCCGTCAGGCGCTTCGAGGCGGAGTTCGCAGCAAGACGACGGAGAGCCGCATCACCGCAGGAACAGAAGGCGCTCGACAAGCAACGCGTCAATGCCCATATGGCATACTTTGCTCAGACGGGCGATTTTCATTCGGACGTTGCGAATGACAGGCAGTTGCAGGGAGCCGTGTTCAAGAAGGCCGATGCGACGACGCTCGCGGTGCTCAGTCGGGACGAACAGAAACTGGCCCATGTCATGCCGAAACTGCTTGAGCATGCCGGTGCCAGTAAGACCGTGAATACGCTTGCGAAACTTGCCGAAGACGGTGTGAGTATCAGGATGTCGACCGATATGATCGTATCGACGGCACAACAGAACGGTCCGGGAACCTCGCCTCAGACGCTGGCCGCCGCAGAAGCGGCACACAGTCTCATGGGTAAGGATCATCGGTTCGCTTGGGTCGCGAATCCGAGACCACCGAGAGCGCAATCGTCTCAGGCACAGGGAGGGGCTCCGGCTCCGGCTGGGATAGTGAATCAATATGGCAGGCCGTTCGCACCGTAATAAGAGTCTGGTTGCGTTATGGAAAATGATCCGCTCATACAACTTCGCCGACTCCCGCTCCCGCTAAAGGGGTTCTTCTTTACCGATGAGCCGCGTATCCTGTGCGAGGAGGTATGTATGCTGTACGGGCTTTCGGAAGAGGTGATTCCGGCGGTGACGAAGCCGCTTGCGGGACTGTTCGTCGGGGAGCTGCCGCTTTCGGAATATCCGAAGCTGATCGCGGATGCGGCGCGGATTCCGGCCGATGTCGCGTACGGGGTGGCATATGAGGTGAATCAGCGGATATTTCTGCGGTTTCCGGAATACTTTACCGATGCGGCAGTGCTTGATGTCGAATGGGGAGCTAAGAAATCGGTCCCGGTCGTGAGTTTAGAAGAAGCGAAGAGAATGGTGTTCGAACTCGAACCGTGGCTTTTGGAAAAGGACGGCGAGGCGGAAGAGGAGCGGGTTTTGATCGCGGCGTCTCGCGAAAAACTCGCGCTCGTGCCGGCACTCGGGAAATATCCGCGGCTCGGGGAGCAGCAGGTCACGAAGGAACGCATAAAGGTCGGGGGACATCCGGACCCGGTCCGGCCGACGCTTTCGAACTGGATACGCGTCTATCGCGACGAACTTGGCGTCGGCTATCACGAACCGATGGAACGGGGGAAATTCCTGTTCGATTCCGTGAACGGGAAGCGTCTGTCGGCGGAGGATCGCGAGCGGCTCAACCTTGTTCTCCGATCCATCGAGGAGAATGTCCCGCTCGATATCGATTCCGCAAAACCGGAAATCGTCTTTCCAGAGGCGGAACCGGTCCGGTCGGCATCTTCGGCGCGAAATCCGATCATGTCCGCCCCGCGTCCGGCGGTTCCGGCGCGGGCTCCCGAACCGTCCCGTCCGGTGGCCGCCGCGCCGCTTCCGAGCCGGTTTGTCCCGCCGACCACTCCCGTCGCCGCGGTTCCCGCCCCGCCCCGCCCCGCCGCCCCGCTTCCGGATTGGGAATATCCGAGCGTGCCGATGGCTGTCCCGTTCGAACGGAGGCCCGTTCCGGAAACGCCGGTTCCTCCGGTCGCACCAGTCGCTCCCGTCGCCGTGGCTCCGCCTCTTCCCCCGAAGGCTCCGCCGGCCCCGAAGCGGCAGCCTCCGACTTTTGCCCCCGCTCCTCCGGAAAATCTTCCGGTAAGCGGCAATCTTTCATTTTCGTCCGGACATTCCCTTCCGATCGAATCCGAACGGCAAGGAAATATGTCTATACGGAAACAAGGGACACCGACGGTATCGCATGGGCCGATCGTTTTCAGGGAAACGCCGTCGTCTCCGGTCGGACCGGAACCCATCGCGTACCGACCCGTAGCGCCTACGATCGCCTCCGATCCGATCCGTCCTATCGCCGCCGTTCCGGATCGGGAATATCCGAGTGTGCCGATGGCCGTCCTGTTCGAACGGAGGCCCGTTCCGGAAATACAGACTCCTCCGGTCACTCCCGTCACCGAGGATCCGGCTCCGCCGGTCATCCGAAGCGTTCCTCACGCGACGAATCCGTTCCATATCCATCCCGCCGGATTCGATCGGGGGGATACGGGGCATGTCGTGAACCTAAGAGAGGGATGACGGGATGGCTGCGAGTGAAAACGGTCGGAGTCCGATCGTTCGGGTAAGATGTTTTCTTTCATGCTATGATGTTCAATGTCCCACAATTCATAGATGTCGAGGACAAGATCGCCGGCCCACTCACGGTGAAGCAGTTGCTGTGGATGGTCGGTATGACTGCGGCCGTCCTGGTCGTGGTGTCGATGTTTCCGACGACGGCAGCCTTCATCATCTCGGTGCCGATTGTTGTCGCGTTCGTCCTGTTGGCGTTCTATCGTCCGAACGGGCAGCCACTCATCTCCTATGTGACCCACGCGTTCTTTTTCCTGTTCCGTCCGAAAGTGCTTGTCTGGAAACGACCGGCGGTCCATATTTCCGGTCCGGTCGTGAAAACGGTCGCACGGCAGGCGTCTGTCCGTCCGAAAGTCGTCACGCAAGACGAGATACGGCGCGTGGCGGATATAATGGATAGGAGATAAGAGTCGAAAGGTGGGAGTCGAACGGGCGGGACGGGGCAAGGCAGGGGGAAAAAGAAAACGAATCGACCGTATGGAATTTCTTACGCCGAAAAAACAGGAGTCCGACGCCGTAAGCACGCAGAAGTACGTGGATGTCGAGGATGTCCGCGACGGCGTGCTCGTGCTGAAGAACGGATCTATCCGATGCATCCTGCTCGCATCCTCCATTAATTTCGACCTCAAGGCCAGCGAGGAGCAAGATGCCATCATCGGTCAGTATCAGAGTTTCCTGAATTCCCTCGACTTTCCGCTTCAGATAATCGTACATTCGAGGCGGTTCCGTGTCGAGCCGTATCTTGCGCAACTGACGGATCGGGAAAAGCATCAGGAAAACGAATTGTTGCGTTTTCAGATTTCCGAATATCGGAATTTCGTGCAGAGTCTGACGGAGGTCTCGAACATCATGTCGAAATTTTTCTATATCGTCGTCCCGTTCGCGCCGTCGGAGACCGAATCCGGAGGCCTTTTGGGAAAATTGTCCGGCATGTTCCAGCCGAAGGCGGAATCGTCGGTCGAAGGGGAGACATTCGGTACGTATCGGACGCAGTTGCTTCAACGGGCGGAGCAGATCTCGGCGGCCCTGATTGGGACTGGTATCCGGACGAGTATGCTCGGAACAGAGGAGGTCATCGAGCTTTTGTATAATACCTACAACCCGTCGGTTTTCACGACGACCATGCTCCGGAATATCGAACAGGTCGAATTGTCGAATCGCTGACACTATGAGTGATACCATCGTTTTCAGGGAAGGAGAGGAAGGAGACCGGATTCCGTCGGAGTTTTCGGCATCCGTTCCGAACAATGCGTCCGCCGCTCCATCATACGGGGCATGGGATGTTCCGCATCCGACTGCGTCAGCCGATTCTTCGCGGAATATCGGCGATGCCGATTCCGGGATGTCCGACGGATTCGCGGCGGAGCCTGTCGCCAAAGAGGAGCCAGAACGGAGGTTCGTCGCACCGGCCATCGATTCGTCGGTCGGAAAGACGGAAGCGAAGAAGCGGTTCGCGCTCCCGGCGTTTTCGCTTCCCGGGGTGTCGTCCCCGCACGACGATACCTACGATCGCGGTCGGGCGACCCTGAAAGACCTGATCGCCCCGCCGGCTATCCGGTTGTCCCCGGCATCGATCCAGGTCGGCGATGTCCTGTCGCGCACGCTCTTTATCGTCGCGTACCCGAAATATCTCGGAACCAACTGGTTCTCGCCCATCGTGAACATGGACGCCCCGATGGACATAGCCTTCTTTATCCATCCGATCGATACGCGCGATATCATGAAAGATCTCCGTCGGTCGGCGACGCAGGTGCAGTCGCAGATGTCGATCGAGTCGCAAGACGGCAAGATCCGCGATCCCGTCCTCGAATCCGCCCTGCAGAACATCGAGGAACTCCGCGACAGCCTGCAGCAGGGCACGGAAAAATTCTTCCGGTTCGGCGTTTATATGACCGTCTACGCGCAGGATGAAAAGACGCTTTCCGAGATATCGCAGGGAATCGAGGCGATACTCGAGGCACAACTCATCTTCTCGAAACCGGCCGTGCTCCGCATGGACCAGGGATTCATCTCGACGCGCCCCCTGGGAATGGACCTGCTCGATGTGGCGAACAATCTCAATACGGCGCCGCTCTCGACCACCTTCCCGTTCGTCTCGTCGGACCTGTCGTCGAACGAGGGCATCTTGTACGGCATCAACCGGCACAATAATTCACTCGTCCTGTTCGACCGCTTCAAGATGGAGAACGCGAACATGGTCGTGTTCGCGAAATCCGGCGCGGGAAAAAGCTATACGATAAAACTCGAGCTCCTGCGGGCCATGATGTTCGGCACGAGCGTGATCATCATCGATCCCGAGAACGAGTACGAGCACTTGTGCGACACCGTCGGCGGGTCGTTTCTCGGCATCTCGCTTTCGTCCGATTCGCACCTCAACCCGTTCGACCTTCCGAAAATCGGGAAAAACGAGGATGACGAGGGCGTTTTCCGCAGTCATGTCGCGAATCTGATCGGTCTTCTGCACCTCATGCTCGGCGCGGTGTCGCCGGAAGAGGATTCCGTGCTCGACCGGGCGATCCGCGAGACCTACGCGATCCGGGATATCACCGAACTTTCGGATTTCCGCGCCTTACGGCCCGAAGCGTTCCCGACCATGAGCGACCTGTATGCGGTACTCCGGAACCTCGAGGGCGGCGAATCGCTTTCGGCACGCCTGGAACGGTATACCGACGGCGTGTTCGGGGGATTCCTCAATCATCAGACGAACATCTCGATGGACAAACAGATGGTTGTCTTCAATATCCGCGATCTCGAGAGCGAACTCCGGCCGATCGCGATGTATGTCATCTTGCAGTTCATCTGGAACGAGATCCGCGCCGAGACCAAACAACGGATGATCGTCGTCGACGAGGCGTGGATCATGATGCAGAACGAGGACGCGGCCGCGTTTATGTTCGGTATCGCCAAGCGGTGCCGGAAGTATTACGCGGGGCTCACGACCATCACGCAGGATATCGGAGACTTCCTGTCGTCGCGGTACGGCAAGCCGATCATCACCAACTCGTCGATCCATCTGTTGCTCAAACAGTCGCCGGCCTCGGTCGAACTTATCGCCGAGACCTTCTATTTGACCGATCACGAGAAGTTCCTCCTACTTGAATCGAATGTGGGTGAGGGAATCTTCTTCGTGGGGGCGAAGCATGTCGCGATCAAGGTCATCGCCTCCTACAGCGAGGATCAGGTCATCACCACCGACCCGCGGCAACTGCTCGAGATCGAGGCAGCGAAAAAGGAATTCGATGAGGAGCAGGGAGCGTCCTGACCGGTATCGTCCCGAACATATGGAACACACGGTCAATATCCAGGATACGGTACAAGACGACGAGACCGAGTCGGAAGAGCGGCGCGTCGCTTCGCGTCGTCCGGCCGCATCGGTACAGGATTCCCCCGAGGATGCCGGCGAGATGTCGCCCATCTCCGGATACCTGCTCATGGTTTTCGGCGCACTCGACGACCTGCTTGATTTCTTCGCAGGGTATTTTCCAGGAATCACCTCGATCATATCGTTTTTCCCGACGACCGGACAGGTCATCGTCGTCGCACTCGATCCGTTTCTGCGGAAGCAGAAGATGGGAGGGGTTTTCAAACTGTTCCTGAAACGCGGACTGCTGATTATGGCGGTGTGGGCGGTCGAAAGCCTTCCCATCGTAAATCTGCTTCCGCTTCAGACGGCCGTCGCCTTCGTCGTGGGCCGTCTCAGGGCGAAGCAAAAGAGTGTCGGGACAAAACCAGATCGTTCCGGAGGGCGGGGGTAAGCCCAGATGCTTTTCGGGTTCCGAAAAAACGGAAACCGTTGTATACTGAAAAAAAACTTATGGATGCGATCACTATGCTTTCCAAATGGAAGACCCCTCTCCGGACAGGGCTCTTTATATCCGCGACGCTTGTCGTTTATGCGTCGTTTCCCGTCGAGGATCGCCTAAGTCCGACGATCCAATCGCTGGTGCTCGGTATCGCGTTTTTTCTCGTTCTCCCGACGCTGTTCACAAGATTCGTATCCCGTGAGCCGCTTTCCGTCATCGGATTCGGTGGAAGCGTCCGCCGATACGGGGCGTTCGCCGTCCCGCTCGTCGCGCTGTCGATCCTGTCCGTGTGGTATGCCATGGTCCGGACATTCCCGGTCGTCGACACCTATCACCTCCCGGTGACGGTCCAGAATTCGTTTCCATACTTTCTTGTATACGAGATTTTCCTGGTAGGGCTGGTGACCCTCCTGTACGAGGTGTTCTTCCGCGGACTGATTCTTCTTTCCTGGCTCCGAAACGCGGGATGGTGGGCAGTAGCCATCCAATCGGCGATACTCGTATTGTTCATCGCGGCATCGAACGGTGGTGTTTCCTGGCAGGACGCCCCGTTACTGCTCGCCTCGGTCGGTGCGGGCTCCGTGGCGTTTTATACCCGTTCCGTGCCGTATGCCTGGGCGACTTCGTGGCTCATCCTGTTCTTGTCCGATGTCATTATCTTGGTTTCATGAATACGATAACAGCGAAGATCCTATGAAAAAATCCGACTTCATGCGAAGACTGTTTCCTGGTGCGCTCACGCTTGTTGTGGCGGTCGGTCAGGCGATGCCGTTCGCGGCGGCGTCCGCCATCAGTATCCCGTCGGCCTCGTCCGTCATGGGAGACATAGAGAGGCGGTATCATATCAGTTCCTCGACCATGCAGGATCTCGGGGAGACGCTTAATGTGGCCACTTCCAAGAAGTATTCTCCCGAAGTCTCGATTTTTTTCAGCCCGACGGACCCACGGGAGGGACAGAAGATAACCGCCAAGGCGCTTCCGATGTATTTTTCAACCCCGACGGAACAGATGTACTATACCTGGTATCTCAAGCGGAAGGACGATTCCGATGACGTGAACGGTTGGAAGGTGACGGCCATGCGGATGCTTGCGAACGACGGGGCCGATCCGGACGCGTTCATTCCCGGTCCGGACGATGGCGACGGGTTCAGGGCCGAGCACGGCGGCGGATCCGAATTCGGCACGAATCATGACTGGTGCTATGTCCGCGATTCCTCCAGCGGGGAATTTTACGAATTGGGAGCATCGATGCAGACCGATTTCTCGTGCGGGACGGACGGATACGAACAGGCATGCATCGCTTCGGCATCACAGTCCGTTTCCGGTGATTTTTCCTCGACCTATTCATACGAGAAGGTCGGTGACCCGACCTGCAGCAACGAGGACCGCGCTTCCTGTCCGGACGGAAGTCTTCCCCGGTGCGTCAATCCGGCGGTTGTCGGCGGGAGCTTTGAGCTCACCGATACGGTAAAGCGACGCGTTTATCCAGATTCCGTCGATCCGGTGACGGGAGAGTCGGTTCCGAACTATGTCTATGACCCGGCGGTCGAGGATAATCTCTCCTGCGAGTCCAAGCGGGATTCGAGTGTCGGATGCTTTCACCTGTTTCCGGATGCGACGGGATACGAGACCGGTGACGGCTCCTTCCCCGAGGGAGAAGAACGGTTTTGGATGACGAATCCCGCCGATCCGGATACGGCGAACAACGGTAACAAGGATGAGGCGAATATCGCCGGCCTCGGGCGGGATACCTTCACCTGGAACTATCAGGAAGGGGATCGGATCGGGGTCGTCGTGGAGGGGAATTCGATGTTGTCGACCAAGCACAACGATTCGTCGATGATGATCATGTGGGCCTTCTCCGGCAAGGGATGTCCGGTACGTGGGACGGGAAGCTACACGCAGTCGATCAAGGGATATTCCGTGAACATCCCGACGGCCAACATGAGCCGTGCCGATTTTGATGAGTGCCTGAAAGACAATCTTGTCGACCCCCTTTCCGGAGGGCAGGAGAATGCGAAAAAACTCGAAGTCTCCGTCATGGCGACGCCGGAACGCCCGATGAATGATCCGACCGGCGAGGCGGCGGGTGATACGGTCGTCGTGACGGCCACGATTTCGAATTCCGATCGGACCGATGCCGAGGTCTCGTACGAATGGAAGGTCGAGGCCGCGGACAATGTGAATATGGCTTCCTCGCAGGACATCACGGACCCGCTAAGTGCGGCAGGTCTTCTGACTTCTTCCAAGGGAAACGGTTTGAGTGCGCTTCCGGTCACGCTCAATATGGACGACGGGATCCTTGGTGACTTGTCCGAGTCGAACCCGGTCTATCTGCGGTTTTCCGTGACCGCGAAGGAGAATTTCGGCGGAGTGGTGGCGCGGAGCGGTCGGAGCGATGTCATCGTCCAGGCTTCGAATTCCGACAAGAAGATCATCGCGTATGGAAGCGGTGCTGCGGAAACCTCCGACGGCATGCGCGTCTCACTCGGATCTCCCATCTGCAATGCTTTTCATGCGAATCCGACGACGGCCTCGGAGGCGATGGACAATCTTGATCGGGTGGCCTGTCGCGTCTCGAAGAACGAAATCATCGGTCTGCGTGTCGACACTTCCGGGTTTTCCGATTTTCATTGGACACTCGACGGGAAGTCCATGGCGTGTGACGGGTCGGTCTCGGCGGATTGTTCGGATGGGAGTACCGCGTTTTTCGCGGTCGTCGGAGTGCCTGGGTCGACGATCAATGTCGGGTTCGAGGCGGTCAGCGTGGAGACGGGAAAGACGGTCTCTCTTTCGCGGACCTTTGTGATCGTCGAGCCGGAAGTCCTGTTGGAGCCGATTGACGACGCGTCTCTTTGGCCGCGGTATGTCGGACAGCATGTCGATCTCGACGGGAACGCATTCGATGAGTTCAGTGAAAATTATTTCGAGCGGTTTCCCGGCGACGGATTGACCATGAAAGCGCGGTTCATCCCGACATTTTCGGGAAATATCTCGACTCGGACCTGGATGGTCGACGGGGTCGAAGTGCCGGAAACCGCGGACATGACGATGGAATACCTGTTTTCGGACGGGACCGATGCCCTCGGTAGCGTTCATGATATCTCCCTTTCTGCGACTATCGTGCAGCCGCTCGAGAAACGGAAAGCGCTTCGGGATATCTGGGGAATCGGCGAGTCCCAATCCGCCGAGACGGTCATTGGAAAGGCGGTCCAGGTGACCACGGTCCCGGCCGAGGCGGATGCCGATTCCGGAACGACAAAATTTTATGCGGCATTGTCGGGATATGTTCCTTCGGCGGTCTCGTTCGCGGTCCGGGCGATTCTGTCCGGCGGACTACTCCTGTTCACGGTCGGATTCCTGTTCTCGCTCATTCCGGAAGCATCTCCCGTGTCGGAGCGCCGACGATAGCGCCGATGAATCGAAAAACCGCCCGGAAGCCCCGGGCGGTTTTCATGTGTGCCGAAGGGGAGACTTGAACTCCCACGGGATTGCTCCCGCCAGGACCTAAACCTGGTGCGTCTACCATTCCGCCACTTCGACAATACTGATGTCTCAAGAGACTCGTCCGGCATGCGCCGGACGCCCCGCGAATGCTGGGGTGAACTCCCACGGGATTGCTCCCGCCAGGACCTAAACCTGGTGCGTCTACCATTCCGCCACTTCGACGAACGGGGTATCATCCCGTAATGCGGGCGGTCGGGCCGAGAAGTCCGATTAGTCGGTCCGCCTCCTCTTTTAGCGGGCCGTCCGATCCGTACTCGCCGTGATGCCGAGTTGAGTCGCCGTACGTTTCCTTTTTTGATCGAGATGGAAATTGATGGCAAGTCCAAATCCTTCGACTTTCGCATAGCAGTGAAAGCGGGGATATCCCGACTGTGCCAGCGGTCGGACAAAACTCATTTCACCCCCTTCTTTCCGTT
>FUWD012816297.1_pt1 | contig 42018 bp, 29 predicted proteins | sample 1063281 | NCBI WGS metagenome assembly FUWD01 (sample SAMEA79048168, study PRJEB19326) | metagenome | biome: marine | reverse complement strand
AATAGAGCCACCTCACCAACCATGGCGAACTCGGGAGTCGTTCGGCGATAAAAACAAGAAAAGCGGAACCAGCGATTTCAAGGTAGCAAAGCTCGTGTTTTCCGTTAAATCCGAAAAGCGCAATGCATGGAAGTTCGTTGAAAAGAATGTCCGCATCCCCAACGGTGAAAACGACCAGGCAATCCTCACCAAGGCAATCAGCGACTCCGTAAAGTAAACGGTTCCCCGTCTCATGGCAGGGCGCCTTCAGGGTCCCTGCCGACGCCCGTCCCCCCTACACGTCCCGAAACCCTTCAACTGCAGGAGGATGATGGGAACACACAAGAGAGTGAGAACAGCGAATGCAAAGAGATCCATCCCCGTCCGGAAATGAACCATCGGGGAAATGGTTTCAGGACTGGTTCAACCATCCTTTCTATCTCAGGATCTACAGCCACAGGGACAGGGATGAAGCTGCCCGGTGCGTACAGACCATTCTGCGGCTTACCGATCCCGAAGGCACCGCCTCCCAGGGTCTTACGGTCCTCGACATAGCCTGCGGAGCCGGCCGCCACGCGCTGGAGCTCCGGAAGCTCGGCTGCAGGGTTACGGCAAACGACCTCTCCCCTTACCTCCTCGAACAGGCCCGCATTGAAGCTGAGCGCCATTCACTCGACATCCGCTTCACCTGCCGGGACATGCGCAACATCGACGAAAGGGCATCCTACGGCCTCGCCGTGCAGCTGTTCACCAGTTTCGGTTATTTCGAAGCGCCCGAAGACGACCGGATAGTGCTTGAGGCCGTCCATAGGGCCCTTGTCCCTGGTGGAAAGTATGTGCTTGACCTCATCAACCCCCGGCATCTGGAAAGAACCCTCGTACCGCACTCGGTCCGGCGCTCGGGGGAACTGGCAGTCGAAGAAACGCGCAGCATCGAAGACGGCCGGATCAGAAAGGACATCATAATCACCAGCGACTCGGGTGAAACGGTCTCCTTCACTGAATCTGTGCGCCTGTTCCAGCCGGACACAATCACCGGCATGCTCAGCGAAGCGGGGCTCCGCCCTATGAGCATCGCCGGAAGCTACCATGGTGAAGCGTTCGACCCGCTCAACTCCCCCCGTCTGATCATTATTTCAGGAAAAGACTGACCCTCTACAGCCAGAGGTGCACAGGCCTTACTGCATGAGCAGCCGCCCAGCCGTTGTGATGCCGGCAGTGCGCCCCTTTGCAAGGAGGCGCTGCAGAAGCTGTGCGGTGAGGTAGGCGTCGCCGGCGGCCGTATGGCGATCGTAGAGGCGGATGCCGTAGCGCTGGCAGAGATGATCGAGACGGTACTCTCCGACTTTATGGGCAAGGTTGTAGTACGGTCCTTTCTCGAGGCGTTTGGCAAGGCTGGCGGTATCGACAACACCATTGAAAAGCCGTATGCGGAAGGTCTCGGAAAGAATCCTGTTCAGCATGCCAACGTCAAACGATGCATGCTGGGCGACAAGGATCGATGAGCCGATGTACTCGAGGAACGCTTCGGCAGCTTCAAGCTCACCTGCCCCGCCGGCTATGTCTTTTTTCAGCAGACCGTGAACCGCAACGGCCTCGCTGCGCCCGACCCGGTCCTGACGGACCAGTACCTCGAATGAGTCGGCAACGTTGATTGAGAGTCCCGTTATTGCCACGGCTCCGATGGAGATGACCCCGTCGGATTTCACATCGAACCCTGTCGTCTCCGTATCGAACACCACCATGCGGACCGACTCTAAGGGGGTATTGCCCTTCGGACGATCCTTCATCGACTGCAGATAACGGCAGACTGCCCCGGGAAGCTTACCGTTCCGGCACCGCCAGAGGGCGGTCTGGAGAAGCAGTATGTCAGTCGCGGATATAGTCAAGCTGGAACCTCAGGTTCAGGGTTTGCTGGATCTCGCCAATGGTAGTGAAGACGTTGCGGAGCATCTGCCGGTCGAGCTTATTGAGACTTTCGGGCTTGATGTAGCGGCCGGAGCTGGAGTGCTCAAGCCCGTTGAGGGCGCGCAGCTTCATCAAAAACTCATAGGCGGCAGCTGCTTCAAGCGAGAGCCCGGAGAGGGCCGGCTCGAGCTCACCGATACGTTGGAAGCGCTCGACAGTGCTGAAATACTCGGGGATCCTCAGCTGGTAACTGAGCACGCGTGCCGCATCGGCAAGCGGCATCATAGCCCGGGACTTGATGTCGAATTCATTTGCATGGTCGCGGCTTTTCTCAACCATGAAGTTCCGGAAAAACCCGAGCGGAGGAGGGTTCTGCAGGGCGTTTTTGGCAAAGAATTCAAGAAAGCCGCGCCCTCTGGCAATGCTGTCGAACACGTCCCTTTTCAGCTCACCTGCAAGCGATGCGTCACCGTATACCGGCCTGAAATCAAAAAAGATTGTGGAGTGCATCACCGCTTTCGGCTCCGGCGTTTCAATCCATCGCCTGAAACAGCTTTTCCATTCAGAGAGCGGCAGGCACCATTTCGGATTGGAAGCCATGACTTCGGCCGGGCATCGCACGAACCCCGCCCCCTCCAGCATACCCGTCACCCGCCTGGCCAGCTCAAGGAAAAACTCACGGACCGCCTCCCGTTCGTGCCCGGCGGGATCTGCGTACAGGAGCGCGTTGTCCTGGTCGGTCCTCAGAAGCTGCTCCTTGCGGCCCTCACTGCCGAGCGAGAGCCAGGAGAACGGCACTGAAGGGAGCGGGCGCCCTTCAGCCTGCAGTGCGGCAATTGTCGTGCGGATTGCGCGGGTAATGATGGCATCGTTGATTTCCGTGATGATGCTCGTCATGAAATGAACCGCCACGTTCTGGCCCATGTAGGTTCCAAGGAGGTTTTCTGCCTTGTCGCGCTCGGCTTTGAACTGTTCTACATCGTCAGCCGCCATGATCTCCTTCATGATGACTGCGGGGTTGTTGCCTTCAGAGGTTATGATGTCATGCTCGGATATTATACCCCTGACCGGGCTGTCAATGGTACCGTCAAGAGTGATGCAGAAATGCCGGAGCTTCGTCTTCACCATGAGCATCACCATGTCGGCAACGGTTTTTCCACCCGTGATGGTGTAGACGGGGCTGCTCATGATATCGCGCACCGGCCGTTCATTGACCGGCCCCGACACGGCAACGACCTTTTTGCGGAGGTCGGTATCGGTAATGATGCCGCGGGGGTGCCCTTCCGGGGAAACGACAAGGATGGAGCCGATGTTGCATTCCGCCATGATGACGGCAGCCTCCCGCACGCTGATGTCTTCAGGGCAGGTTACGACGTTGACGACAGGCTTGACCTCGAGGGTCTCGTGCTCTAGAAAACTGCTGCAGGAGGGGCCTGTCGGCCCCTGGCGGCGAAGCGAGAATGCAGAGGAAAGGGTACGCTCGATTTCCTGGACGCTTTTGGCGAACTCGCCGGCAAAAAACATCGACACGCCGGCATCGGCGGCAATGAGTGCCTTTATTTTCTCAACGGGGATATCATAAATGAGGCTCTCTTCGGCAACCTGGGCATAGAGCAGGTAGCCATCGCCTCCGAATATGGCCCGAACGCCGAACACATCACCCTCGTCGTACATGTCGACAAGCACTTCCTCTCCGTCAATGCGGTCATAGAGCTTTACAGCTCCTTTCATGACCATGAAGGCGGCGCCTTTGAGGGGATCATCCTTTCTGAACAGCAGCTCCCCCTCTTCATGGTAGCTGACGCTGACCGAGGAGGCAAGCTCACCGAGTACTTCAGCAGCGAGCTTGTCGAACGGAGGGTATTTGGCAAGATCAGCGGCTACCCGCTCGACAATAGTGTTTGACGGCATGGCACTCTCTTTATCGGGTGAATCAGGTTCGTCAACAGAGGCAATGCGGGAGCGAATCGGCTAACCGAGCATTTTCCTGTCGCGGTACCACTCGAACGCGCTCCGGATGCTCTCTTCATGCGGAGCGGAGCGCATGCCGAGCTCCCTTGCAGCCTTGTCTGAGCGATAGAAGAGGAATTCCGAAGCGACCCGGAACATGGACATGTTGAAAAGCTTCGAAATGCTGTTGCGGGCCTTTTTCCTGTCAAGAAGCGACTTGAGCACCTTGGCAAGAGCAAACGGAAGGGGGAAGAGCACACGGGGAGCTCCGGTGACCCTGCTGATGGTATCGGCAAGCTGGTGGTAGGTCACATTGTCACCGCCGATGATATAGCGCTCTCCGGTACGCCCTTTCTCCATTGCCGCCATGATGGTCTCTGCGACGATATCGACATCAACGACACAGATGCCGCCAAGGGGATAGAACGGCAGGCGGCGGTTATAGACGTCCTTGATGATACGGCCTGCATTGAAATTGATGTCTCCGGCACCGAATACGAATGCGGGATTGACGATAACGCAGTCCAAACCTTTTTTTACGGCCTCGGCCACGGCAAGTTCACCAAGATGCTTGGTTCGGGCGTACTCGAGACTGATGGCATCGAAATTCCAGGGGGTGGTCTCATCGACCGGCTTGTTTTTCCCGGCAATTCCGACTGCAGTGATGGAACTGACATGCACCAGGCGTTTCACGCCGGCCGCAATGGAGGCTTCAAGGATGTTCCGGGTTCCTTCAACATTGATGCGGTAGAGCAGGTCATTCTTCCTGTCCCCCATATAGGTGAGGCCTGCAGAGTGGTAGACATGGTCTATGCCCTGCATCGCCGTCAATAGCGAGGCTTTGTCGGTAATGTCGCCGTGAATGATGCGGATCCTATCAAGCACCTCCGAAAGGGAGCTCAAATCCGAACTCCTGCGGACAAGAATTGCAACATCATCTGCAGTCGAGGCCAGTTTGATCACGAGGCGTGATCCAATGAAGCCGGTCGCTCCGGTCACAAGGATTTTTTTGTTCACCGTATAAGGCTTGTCAATCAATTAAGGATCATCGGGCCGCTTAAGAGGACCCGAAGGAAACCGTCCGGCTACCGGAGGGCGGCGGTTTCATCAAGGGCAATTTCTCCGGAAAGAATCTTTTTTCTGACCGCTTCGATCCGTTCCAGAACGGAAGATGGAATGCGGTCTTTGTTTGAAGGACTGTAGACAAGGTCCGTATAGCGATCCTCAAGGCCGTATACGACCGCTCTGCCTCCTTCAAACGAACCGTCGGCTACGGAGGCGACCGTGCTGAATACCGACCGGTCGACAGCCTTCGTCATGCTGCCGAGAATGCGGCTATCCTTCAGCGACTCACTGTCGCAGTCCGTACAGATAACATGGTGACCGGTTTCGCGAGCAGCCTCAATTACACCGAGGCCACTGGCACCGGCAGCCTGATAGATGATGTCTGCTCCCCGGCCATACTGGCCGAGAGCCAGTTCCCTGCCTTTTGCCGGATTGGCAAACGCGCTGCCGGTCATGCCGATGAAGCCGGAGATGAGGGCTGCACGGGGATTGACGAAGTGCACACCCTCCCTGAATCCCGTCTCGAACTTCCTGATGATGCCGGAATCCATGCCGCCAATGAACCCGACAGTGTTCGTCTGCGTCATGAGGCCGGCCAGTGCACCGGCAAGGAATGAGCCCTTTTTCTCTTCAAAGGTCATCCCCGAAAGGTTGGAAGGCACAGGCGCACCTTCCTCGGGCATATAATCGACACAGGCGAATTTCTTGCCGGGATACTCCCGGGCAAGTGCAGTGATATCCTCGCTGAAGAGAAGGCCGACACCGATGATCATTCCGATTTCGGGATCGTCGGCCATCTGGCGGAGAGCCGCCTCGCGCTCACCACCCTCTCCACCCGGTTCGACATAGATGAAATCGACACCGAGTTCTTTTTTTGCATCTTCCAGGCCGCTGTAGGCCAGATCATTGAATGCCCTGTCGCCCCGTCCGCCGATATCGAACACAAGGCCGACCCGAAGGGGTCCGCTGCTGCCGGGAGCGGACTCGTCGCCGCTGCCGGATGGATTTTGAGAGCAGCCTGCAAGCAGAACCGCCCAGAGAAGGAACACCGTGTGGAAGTACTTCATCCCGTATGCTGTAGTATGGAAATCAGGGCCCCCCGGGAGCCTCCTTTCATTTGAAACCGTTAAGTTACCAAAATCCCGCTCTTTTGAAAAAAGATAGACCGATCCCAATCGCTTTTTCATCCCTCATGAATGGTTACATTCGTGTAAAAACGGCGGTCTTCCCGGAGATGTTCCTATATTTCAGTTTACTCCGGCTTTCCTCCGGGGAGCCGCAATGAACTGAAAAATTGCCGAATGTCAGGATACCAGCGCACCTTCTTCCTGAAACCCGTCGAAGCCGCAGCCGCCCCTCGGATGACGGAAGCACTCCTGCAGGAAGGATACCGGCTCAGACAGTCCATTTCGCAGCGTGAAACCCGCAGCTACTACGACACCTTTGAATGGCAGGCATTCGATAAAGGTCTTTCGGTAGCCTCAACCGGCAGGGTCCTGTCCCTGTACGATCTTGATTCCGGCTGCACGCTCGAACGGGAGCGGTTCATCTCCCCCCCGTCATTCTTTGCTGCCGATCTCCCTCTCGGGCCTCTTCGCGACCGTCTTTTTGCCGTGAGCCCCATACGGGCCTTCATCCGTCTCATACAGATGGATGTGACACTTCAGACATGGAAGATCCTCGACCGTGAAGAAAAAACCATAGGCACGGTACATGTTGAAAGCTGGAGCAGCGCCCCCCTGGAACAAAATCCCCCTTTTGCATCATTCATGTCGCTGAACCCGCTACGGGGCTATCAGGAAGAGATGCTTGAAGTTGCCGCACTGCTGGCTCCCGGGGCTGCCGTTGGGGATGAGGGCAGTCTTCGCCGGCTTTTCATCGACGCCATGGCTGCCGGTGGCCTGCAGGTCGGCGGCTACAGCTCCAAAATCGATCTCGCCCTTGACCCCGAAGCTCCTGTACACGAGAGCGCCCTAAGCCTTCTCCGCTTCACCACCTCCATCATGCGCTTGAATGAGGATGGCATCAGAAAGTCCATCGACACCGAATTCCTCCACGACTACCGGGTCGCCATACGAAGGGCACGCTCCATACTGGCGCAGCTCAAGGGGGTATTCCCCCCCGAAGCAGCAGGTCCGGCGTCGCAGGCAGTAAAAGCTGTTGCAGCAAAAACCAGCCCGCTGCGCGACCTTGACGTCTACCTTCTCGAACAGGATCGATTCCGGTCCTGGCTCCCTCTGGCTCTCCATCCGGGGCTCGACACCTTTTTTGCAGCTCTCGGCCGCCGCAGGAAAACCCTGCAGCGTTCATTCAGCACCTATCTCGACTCACCCGAATACGAGGCATTCCTCAATGAGTGGAACGCCTTCATCGACGATTCCCTGATGCCGGATGCTGAGCTGGCGCCGAATGCGTCACTTCCAACCATTACCGTTGCAGGCAGGACCATCCGCAAGTCATGGAAAAAGCTCATCCGCCACGGGCGCATGGTCAGTAGCGAAACCACTGATGACGAACTGCATGCCATGCGCATCGACTGCAAGAAGCTGCGCTACCTTCTGGAGTTCTTCATGTCCCTTTACCCGGCCAAAACCATAATGCCGGCCATCCGCCACCTCAAAGAGCTTCAGGACAATCTCGGCAGTTTCGTCGACTGCTCCGTACAGCTGAGGTTCCTCTTCGACCAGCTTGAATCGGCAGGGACACGCCGGAACGACATGCAGCTGGCCGCCACTCTCGGAGGACTCATGGCCGTACTGCATGAACGGCAGGAAAATGCCCGCAAGGACTTCCACAAGGCATTTTCACGGTTTGATGACGACAGGACCGCAGAACTCTTTGAACAACTCACGACCGGTAAAACCGGTGATCGCCAATGAAAACAATAGCGCTATACAGCATAAAGGGCGGCGTTGGAAAAACCGCCTCTGCCGTCAACATGGCTTATCTGGCTTCACTCCAGGGTGAGCCGACCCTGCTCTGTGATCTCGACTCACAGGGGGCGAGCTCCTACTATTTCAGGATCAGCGCATCGCGCAAATACAACAGCGAAAAGTTCCTGCAGGGAAAAAACCGGATCTACGAACACATCAAGGGAACGGATTTCGACAACCTGGACATCCTCCCCTCGGATTTTTCATACCGGAACCTTGACATCGAGCTCTCGGAGGCGAAAAAACCGCAGAAAAAGCTCAGAAAGAACCTCGAAGCGCTCGCCGAAGACTACCGTCATGTGTTTTTCGACTGCCCGCCGAACCTTACCCTCCTTTCCGAAAGCGTTTTTGCGGCTTCCGACCTCATACTCGTCCCCCTGATCCCGACGACCCTGTCCATCCGCACCTATGCCCAGCTCCTTGACTTCTTCAACGAGCACGATCTTGACCGCACCAAAATCAGGGCATTCTTCACCATGGTCGAAAAGCGCAAGTCAATGCACGCCGAAATTATCGAAGAGCACCAAAGCACACCGGGGTTCCTCCACCAGCTTATCCCCAACAGTGCCGAAGTCGAGAAAATGGGCATCTACCGGGCGCCGCTGAACGCTGTCCGACCCGGTGCGTCGGCAGCAAAAGCATACCGCCTGCTTTGGGACGAGATCGCATCCTGCTCGAGGGAACGGTAAGGCGTCCCGAAGGCCCCCATCAAGGCAACGCTTTCTGTCTTTCACACACTCTCTGCATGAAAACAAGCGCCCCATCCTCGACCTTCAAGCAGCTCATCCCGGTGCTGGCAGTCCTGCTTCTCCCCCTTGCCTATCTGCTGTTCTTCCGCAGCCACAGGGACCTCGAAGAGATCAGGGAGAGCGGCACCGTGCGGGTGCTGCTCAGCTACGATCCCATCAACTACTTCATCTACCGCGGAACACCGATGGGGTTCAGCTATGAAGCCGCCAAAAGCTTCTGCACCAGTCTCGGGCTTCAGATGGAGGTAGTTGTCGTCCGTGACCTCAACAGCCAGCTCGACCGGCTGCAGGCAGGGGAAGGCGACCTCGTCGCCCACAACCTTACCATCACTCCCGACCGAAGGACCATGGTGGAGTTTTCTGATCCGATCAGCTATACCCGGCAGGTCCTGATCCAGAAAAAGAACCCTGGCGGCAAACCGGTAGAGAGCGTCGGTGACCTTGAAGGCCGGCAGGTGCATGTCCGCAAGGAATCCGCATACTACACCGAACTCATGAAACTCCGGCGGGAGGAAGGCATTAACGTGGAAATCGTAACGGTTCCGGGAGAGAGAACGACGAGCGAGCTCATCCGGGATGTATCCAAGGGAGCCATCACCCATACCGTAGCAGACCGGGACATTGCCACCGCCCACCGCACACTTTTCCCGGACCTTGACACCACGGTTCCAATCAGTTTGAGCCAGCCTCTGGCCTGGGGCCTCGGACGACATTCGCCGGAACTCCTTCATGCGCTCAACCGGTGGCTCTCAGAGAAGTCCACAGCTACCCTCTTCGCTGTGCTTCACCTGAAGTACTATGAACAGCAGTACACCTTCAGAAAAAGGGCCATCAGCATTTTCTATTCCGGAAAACAAGGGGAAATATCTCCCTATGACCGCCTGATCAGGCGCTATGCCGCAACAGTCGGATGGGACTGGCGACTGCTGGCTTCCCTCATCTATGAAGAGTCTCAGTTTGACCCCGGAGCAGTTTCATGGGCAGGAGCATCCGGCCTCATGCAGCTGATGCCCCAGACGGCCGGCATGTACGGCATTTATAACCTCTTCGACCCTGAGGCAAACCTCAAGGCCGGAACACTCTACATCCGATCGCTGCAGAAGGAATGGAGTGACATCCCTGATCAGGAAACACGGATGAAATTCATTCTGGCATCCTACAATGTAGGCCCGGGGCATGTGCGTGATGCTCAGGCGCTGGCAAAGAAGTTCGGCAAGGACCCCAACCGCTGGGAAGAAAATGTTGAACACTATCTCCGCCTGAAGTCCAAACCGCTCTATTACCGTGACGAAGCTTCAAAATACGGGTACTGCAACGGAGGCATGCCGGTCCGCTACGCCCAGAACATTCTCTCCCGGTACAGCCTCTACAGCCAGGCCATACCGCTCTGAGAGGCATCGTCCAGCTCAATATTCGTCGAATCCCTCTCCCCTTATCCTCTCTCTCTCTGAGGCGTTCGGGGCGGCTAAAAATAAAGAACTCCACACTGTCCGTCCAGCCACAGGAAAATCATCGATACCCCGTTGGGCGGAAGATTGTTTTTGGATGATTCGGCAATTAATGCCATCATAAACTGCCCGTCCGGCCCTGTTCCGGTGACGGGACAGCACAGAGTAACACCGAACGGCGCACGACGATGATACAACTGCTCAAAACCACTCTCACCATCCTGCTGGTTGCAGCCATTCTCGCCGGTGCAGGATTCCTCTCTCTGGGCTTTCTGCTCTCATTTCAGGCAGAAGCCCCCGAAAAAACCGATGTAATCGTCATCCTCGGAGGTGACAGCGGACGGCGCGTGCGCAAAGGCGCTGAACTGTACCGGAGCGGATATGCTCCCCGGGTCATCCTGACCGGCATCGATGAGCGCTATTACCGGCCCGGAAAGCTTAACTGGCGTCAAAAGAGAATGGTCTCCCTCGGAGTGCCGCTCAGCGCCATAAGCGTGGACAGCCGTTCTGAAACCACCTGGGATGAGGCGTTCAACACCGCAGAGACGATGAAAAAGAATGGATGGAAGAAAGCCCTTGTCGTCAGCGACCCTCCGCATATGTTCCGCCTCAAGAGCACCTGGAGACAGGCATTCAGGAAAACACCGCAAAGCTTCATACTCATCGCAACCAGCCCGGAATGGTGGGATCCCATCCTCTGGTGGAAAAACAGCATCAGCTGCAGATTTGTATACAGCGAGCTCAAAAAGAACCTCTTCTACGCCCTCGTCTACTATTGATGATACCCGGCAGATTCACTCAGCTGCGGGAAATCTCAATCGGCTGCAGGAAATCACTCCAATAAGAAAAGCGCCCCATGGCGCTTTTCTTATTCTTATCTATTGCATTATTGCATGTCCTTTTTACTCAGTTCAGCCCGTTCAGCTCAGAACGTGAACAGCTTCATGCCCTCGGCAGCCATGGAAGCGGCAACAACCGGAGGTTTGGCGATGGTGACGCCTTCAATCATCTCCCCGGCATTCTTTCCGGTATTGGGTAGGTAAAGCGGGCAGAGTTCGACCTTCACGCCTTTGGCGATGAGCCCCTTGAGGAGCATCTGCGGCGACTTGTCGAGCGGCTTGAACATCTTTTGGGCGCTGTTCTTCATGGCAAGGCTGCCGGCAGGGCCGCAAAGCAGCACCTGCACCTGACGGCCCTGCTGGAGGGTCTGGGTGGAGAGTACGAGTGCCATCATCTGCGTCATGGGTTCGGCATCGGTAAGGACGACGAAGATCCCGTTTGCATCAGCAGCTTCGGCCTGTGCCGGAGCATCGGCGGCCGAGGCGGGGGAAGGTGCCGGCAGCGCAAGCATGAGGGCTGCGAGGGTAAAGAGTTTCAGGAACGCTTTCATATGTATTTCTCCTTGTGAATGGTTGATGGGCGGATCGGAACGATCCGGGCCCTATTGGTGAGCGTTGCCGCGGCCGGATGCATAGCGGGTTGATTCATGACGAATGCGTTACCGTCGACGGCAGAAGTAAAATACGAAAAGCGGGACGTCAGACAACAGTTAACAATTATGATACAATATGTTACGGAGCTGAAAACATTCCGGAACCCTTGTGCATCCAGCCCGTTAACTGTCGATATTGCCCACACTCACCGGTGAACGAACTGCCGCATGATGACCACTCAACCAAACTGATGAAACGATGCAAGAGATCGAAGTAGTGATGGAAAGCTCGAAGAAGATCGCCCTTGTCGCACACGACAACAAGAAAGCCGATCTTCTGGCATGGGCCAAGTATAACCGCGACCTTCTGGAGCGCCATACCCTGTTTGCAACCGGAACAACGGGGCGCGTATTCGAAATGGAACTCCGCCTTACCGTCAACAGGCTCATGAGCGGTCCGCTTGGCGGCGATCAGCAGATCGGTGCCATGATTGCCAAAGAGGAACTCGATTTCCTCATCTTTTTCTGGGATCCGCTCGAACCGCAGCCACATGATCCCGACGTGAAGGCGCTGCTCCGCATGGCGGTCGTCTGGAACATCCCGACGGCCTGCAACCGTGCATCGGCAGACTTCATGATATCCTCCCCGCTGATGGATCGGGTCTATCAGAGGCTGGTGCCCGACTATGAGACCTACACCAGAAGAAGAATCAGCCTGAGAACGGAGGAATAGCCAAAATTCCTTACATTTGCACTGCCATGGCGACAACACCAGCGGCAGAGCATGGTAAAGGTAACGGTAACGGTAACAATACCACCCTCAACGCTCTCTGTTTACCCTGTCATTACATTAATAACGATATCATGAACAACAAGGAAGCGGTACTTGAGGTACTGAAAAAAGAGGGCACGGCAATGAGCGCAGGCCAGATTGCCGAAAAAAGCGGACTTGATCGCAAGGACGTGGACAAGGCAATGAAGGAGCTGAAGGATGAGGGGGCCATTCTGTCCCCGAAGCGCTGCTACTGGGAGCCTAAAGCCTGAGATGAGCCGGACGGCACGATGGAATTTCGCCGTAGACCGGGGAGGGACATTCACCGACGTCATCGGCATTGACCCGGAAGGTTCGCTACACTCCATTAAGCTGCTCTCGGAGTCCGGCAGATGGCCGGATGCAGGCATTGCCGGCATCCGGAGCCTTATGGGGATTGAGGACTCCCGGCCCCTCAGTTCTGCCGGAATCGAGCGCATCAGGATCGGCACGACGGTGGCCACCAATGCCCTTCTTGAACGCAAAGGGGCTCCTGCCGCCTTTGCAGTTACGGCAGGCTTCGAGGACCTGCTCGAGATCGGCAACGCTACCAGGCCGGATCTTTTTGCCCTCTCTATCGAAAAACAGCCGCCGCTCCATCAGGCCGTACGGGGAATCGATGAAGCTATCGGGCCGGATGGCACCATCCGCCGCCCCCTCGATTCCGAAGCAGCACTCGCCTCCCTTCTGGAACTCAGGGATCTGGGGTTCAGGAGTCTGGCCATCGTGCTGAAACATGCATGGAAAAATCCCCGCCATGAAAAAATCATGCATGAGCTTGCACGGGACGGAGCCGGGTTTACGCATGTGGTGACGTCGCATGAAATCATGCCGCAGATCAATATGCTCAAACGGGGTCAGTCGGCCATGATCGAGGCTTACCTCTCCCCTGCCCTGTTTTCCTATGTTCTCTCCCTCCGCAGCCTGGCTGGCGACGTGCCGATTGAGTTCATGCAGAGTTCGGGCGGGCTACGGGATGCCGACCGGCTCCGGGCCATCGACACCATTCTCTCCGGTCCTGCCGGAGGGTTGCTGGGCTATGCCGGAGAGGCGGGGCGCCTTGGCTTCACTGAGGCGATAGGCTTCGACATGGGTGGAACCTCGACCGATGTATCACGATATGCCGGCTCGCTTGAGCACCGCTTCGAGACCACGATAGACAATGTTCCCTTCCATACCGAGATGCTCGACATACAGACCGTGGCGGCCGGTGGCGGATCGGTCCTCTGGTTCGACGGCCAGCGGCTGCGCGTCGGACCTCAGTCGGCGGGCTCGAATCCCGGCCCCGCCTGTTACGGCCTTGGCGGTCCCCTCACCCTGACCGATGCAAACCTCATTCTCGGGCGCATCATCCCCGCCTCCATCCCTGCCACGTTCGGTCCCTCGGGAGACGGCAGGCTTGATGCCGGGGCTGCGCACCACCTTTTCAGCGAACTCGCCCGGAAGGTCACCGATGCAACAAATACTCAATACGACTCCTCAAGCCTTGCTGCCGGGTTCCTAGAAGTAGCCAATGCCATCATGTGCCGTGCCATGAAGGGCATTTCGGTCTCACGCGGCTATGACATCCGCACCCATGCGCTCATCGGATTCGGCGGCGCCGCTGCACAGCATGCCTGTGATGTCGCCGACATCCTTTCCATCCCAACAATCGCCATCCCCCGCCACGCGTCCGTGCTTTCGGCATGGGGGATCGCGATGGCTGAAAAAACCGAGCGTGCCATTGAGCCGGTGATGATGCCGCTGACAGGGACCCTTCTTGCTGCACTGGAACTGAAGGCTGACGCCTTAAGCACGAAGCTCCTCGATATCATCGGAGCCGATGCCGCCGCCGCCCGAACAGCGATCTTTCTCGACATCCGCCCCAGAGGCACCGATAGCTGGCTCTCTGTGCCCGCATCGCTCAGTTCGCCGCATAAAGCAGTCGCCGGCATCAACACCATTCTTGAACGTTTCACCGCCTTCTACCATACACGCTACGGGTTCATGCCCTCCGTCCGTTCGCTGGAGGTAGTCAGTATGAGGGTCGAAGTCGGGACCGGGAACCCCCGAAGCGGCACTGCACCCGGAGCTTCTGCATCTCCAGACCGGGCGCTGCCAGAAGATGCCATTTCCTCCAAGACACCACTATGGACAGAAGATGGCTGGGTCGATGCCCCCTGCTGCCGTCTGGAAGCGCTCATGCCGGGAACCCGGATCTCCGGACCGGCAATGGTTGTCGACAGCCAGCTGACCCTGTTCGTAAAAAAGGGATATGAGGCCCTTTTCGACCATGCAGGATCAATCCTCATGCAACGCGTGAGCCCTTTCGGGGCAGTGCATGAAGCTTGCCATGACTCACCCGTTCTGAAACCCGATCCCGTCCTCCTGGAGGTATTCCACAACCTCTTCATGAACATTCCCGAACAGATGGGAAGCTCGCTGGAAAACACCGCGTACTCCGTCAACATGAAGGAGCGTCGCGACTTTTCATGTGCCCTCTTCGACGCTGAAGGACGGCTTGTGTCCAATGCACCGCATATACCCGTCCATCTCGGTGCCATGGAAGAGGCCGTCCGCTGCCTTATCGAAGACAATGCCGGAGAGCTGGAGCCTGGAGATGTTCTGCTTGCAAACAACCCCCACCGCGGAGGCTCGCACCTGCCCGACATGACCGTCGTCACGCCGGTCTTCAGCCTCAGCACGCATCCGTCATTCTATCTCGCCAACCGCGGTCACCATGCAGACATCGGCGGCACAACTCCCGGTTCGATGCCCCCTTTCAGCCGCTCTATTGAGGAAGAAGGGGTTGTCATCAGCAGTTTCCATCTGGTGCGTCGGGGCCGTTTCCGCAAAAAAGAGCTGCTTGAACTCCTTTCTTCCGGCCCCTGGCCGGCACGCAATCTCCCTGAACGGATCTCAGACCTTGAAGCACAGGTTGCGGCCAACAACCGGGGGCTGGAGGAGCTCAATGCGGTTATCCAGCGCTACGGCCTGGACCGGGTCAGCCAGTACATGCACTTCATCCGCCTGAACGCACGTCATGCCATCCATGCGCTTTTCAGAAAAATAGCCGCCGAGACCGGCTCTTACAGGGCATCCTGCAGCGACACCATGGACAACGGCGCAGTTATCCGGGTCAGGGTTAGCATCACCTCACCGCCAGATAAGGATCCCCGTGCAGTTTTCGACTTCACCGGCAGCGCACAGGAGGATCCCGGAAACATGAACGCCCCCCCGGCCGTCACAAGGGCGGCAGTTCTCTACCTGCTCAGGGTCCTGGCTGCCGGGGACATTCCGCTGAACTCAGGCTGCCTTGAACCGGTCGACATCATCATCCCGGATGGGAGCATCCTCAGCCCATCCCCGAAGGCAGCGGTGGCCATCGGCAATGTCGAGACCTCACAACGCATCGTCGACGTTCTCCTCGGTGCGTTCGGCAGCGCAGCTGCATCCCAGGGCACCATGAACAACCTCCTCTTCGGCCCGCCGGACGGGTCGGGAAGCCAGTACTATGAAACCATACCGGGCGGGTCCGGAGCCACAGCGTCGAGAGAGGGCGCTTCGGCCGTGCAGGTGCACATGACCAATACCAGAATCACCGATTCCGAAATCCTCGAAGAACGGTATCCCGGGGTTGAAATCGAGCGGTTTGCCATCAGACGGGGAAGCGGAGGCAACGGACGGAATCGTGGTGGCGACGGGGTCGTTCGAAGGGTCAGCTTCCACATGCCGATGCAGCTCAGCGTGATTTCCGAGCGGAGGGACAGGGCGCCATTCGGGCTCGAAGGGGGTGGCAGCGGAGCCTGCGGGCTCAATCTGATCATCCTGCAGGATGGCACAGCAATCCCCGCAGGCGGCCGGATCGAGCGCATTATGCAGCCGGGTGAAGGTGTCGAGATCGCAACGCCGGGAGGCGGAGGGTATGGAAACCCCTCCTCCTAAGGGTTGAGAAGGGCGTCTTTCAGACCCGATACCCTTATTCTTCTCTGCCTGATGGCGGCTGAGAAGGTTTCAGGATCAGCCCTGATTTCCACACTGCGGCGTGCACGGGTGATGGCTGTATAGAGAAGCTCCCGCGAAAGCATTGGAGAATCCTCCGGCGGCAGCACCATGAGCACGGCATCGAATTCCGAACCCTGGCTCTTGTGTATGGTGACGGCGTAGGCTGTTTCATGCTTCGGGAGCCTTTCGGGCGGAACCGGCCGCATCGAGCCATCGGGCGCACTGAACCATACCATTGGACCCGCTCCGGGGTCATTGAATACGATCCCCGTATCGCCGTTGAACAGCCGCATTGCGTAGTCGTTCTCTCTGACCATGACCGGCCGGCCGTGGTAAAAAAGAGATGAGGGGTCGATGAGACCCTGGCGCCTGAGAACAATCTCTGCCGCCATATTGAGCCCTCTGACTCCAGAAAGTCCCGGAGCGTCACTGATGGCTCCAAGCAGCCGGAACCGGTCGAACGCCAGAAGCGCCGCCGACGGGTTCCCGGCCTCGAGAAACGGGCGGTACCCTTCGATGATTGCGGCCGCCAGTTCCTCCGGTACTCTGTCCAGCTCACTCCAACGACTGAACGGGGGACGAAGCACAACTCCCCGATCCCTCCCTGCGGCAAGCAGCCCCAGCGCCTCCTCCACCCTGCCCCCGTTGACAGAGCGGGCAAGATCACTAATGGACGAACCACCCTCAAAGCGGTAGTTTCTCTCAAGAACGGTGACGGATCCGTAAAGCGGCGTACCGGGAAGGGCCGCAGCAGCGCATATGTCGCCGAGCACAGCCCCCGCCTCGACCGATGCGAGCTGGTCAGGGTCTCCGAGAAGAATCAGGCGGCACGAAGGGGAAAGCGCTGAGACGAATGCATGCATCAGCGGGAGGGCGACCATCGAAGCCTCGTCGACGACGACCGTATCGAAAGGCAGAGGGTTAAGGGGGCCGTGACGGAACCTCCCCGTGCCTGGTATGGCCTGAAGCAGGCGGTGCAGGGTTGAGGCTTCGTCGGGAATCGCCCGGCGTGCTGCTTCTGTACAATCGAGCGCGGCCTTCTGCATCCTCACCGATCCGCTGAGGCGCAGTGCAGCCTTGCCGGTCGGTGCCGCCATGGCGATCCGTCCTCCGCCCATGCCGTCTTCACCGGCAAGCAGTGCGAGGATTTTGACGACGGTTGAGGTCTTGCCGGTGCCCGGACCGCCGGCAATCACCGAAAAGCGTCGCAGAAGTGCATGGCGGGCAGCAGTCCGCTGCATCCCTTCCTCGTCAAAAAGCCTGTCAAGCCCGTCCTTCAGGGCATCCTCATCAAAAGAGACCTGAGGCGTTCTGCACCGCTTGAGAATGTTCCCGGCCAGGCCCGATTCAGCAGTCCAGTAACGATGGAGGTAGAGAAGGCTTCCTCTCCCCCTCACTAGCGGCAGGTTCCCGTCCCCTTCAGAAACGACACCGCTCCGACTGAGTATGGAAAGCAGTTCCGGGAGTTCCGGCATCGTCACGTGCTCATCACCGGCAAGAATCTCACGCCCCGCAACTGTCTGGAGATCAAGGCATACGTCCCCCCGGTCAGGAACTCTGCTTGCGAGCGATGCAAGCACCCTGAGGACAGCATCGCCGGGCATCGAGGAGTGACGCATGATGAAGGCTCCGAACTGGCGGTCTAGAGGGCGCAGGTCTTCGTACCTGATGCAATTCATGGTGCAGCCTCCCCGGCAATAGCCATGGTGAGTTCCTCAATCAGCTGAGCGGGCGGCCGGACCCGGTAGAGACCTGTTCGTCCACCCTCCCCGTCAACCCCGCGGAGAAAGACGTAGAGCACTCCGCCGAAGTGCGTCCTGTAGGTGTAGCCCGGAACCCGGAGGGTGAGATGGCGGTTCAGTGCAGCAAGATAGAACAGGTACTGGAGGTGGTAGCGGTGTTCATCCATTGCGGCCTCCATACGCTCTTCCCCGTAATCGGCAGCGCTGTTGCCGAGATGGTTTGATTTCCAGTCAAGGAGCCAGAACCGCCCGCCTGCCTCAAACACCATGTCCATGAACCCCATCAGCATGCCCGTTGCCGGCTGGAACTCCAGGCTTTCGGCGAGCTTCCGGTAATCCGCACCTTCTGCCATGAGGCCATGGCGGCGGAGGGGCTCCTGAAGGGCATCACAATGCAGGAGCGACATGGGCATGAAAAACTCAAGCTCTGAAACCCAGCTGCCGGGCTTCAGGGCGCCGAGGCGGAACGGATTCTCCCCTTCACCCAGCGGCATCTGCAGCACGGCCTCCACCATCCCTGTGACGGCATCGCTCCATGTCGGCTCAAAGCCGTATCGCAGGAGCGATGCATCAACCTGCTGGCGGATGGCCAGAGGATCAGGGGATGAAAAGTCGATATGCTCAAAGATTTCATGCATGAAGATACCGGCTTTGGCGCCCTTCGGGAAAGCGAAAATCCCCATCGCATCAATAGTCCGAACAGGTTCATGCAGCAGTCCGACTGCTGCTGCTTCATCGCGGTCGGGAAGTTCCGGCTGGCGATGCCCCTGACGGGTGAAGGATGTGAAACTCGACACCCTCCATGCGCGGTCGATACTGCCGCTGAATCGCCGCAGCTTCGGGCCCTGGGAATGGGTACCATCAACCTTAAGCGGCGGAAGGAGATGAGACAGAAGCTCATCGGGCTTTACGAGCCGGAACCCGACTGCCGCCCGGGACTCATCGGCAAAAGCACGAAGCTCCTCCTCCATACGGAAGGGTGAGGATGCAGCCATGGCCTCTTGAAGTCGCTCCGGGGCGCCCTCAACCCGCTCATGTTCGGCCGCTCCGGCATGCAGCAGGTAATTCACAGCAGATACTGCGCCCGAAATCCTCGCCGAAACGAAACAGCATCGATGCTCGGCCCGGGTAAGGGCGACATAAAAGAGCCGGAGATCCTCGGCCATCGTCTCCTCTCCGGCACGCAGCATGCCCTCAAGAAATCCCGGCGAGCCGAAATCCCGGACCGCTTCACCAGAATCCTCATGAAAGGCGGCCACCTCTTTGGGTACCTTCGAACCCTTCCACAGGAACGGACAGAACACCAGAGGATACTGGAGCCCCTTGCTGACATGGACGGTCACGATCCTTACGGCCGCCTCATCGGTCTCAAGCCGCATCTGGTATGCTTCCTCTTCTCTGTCCGTATCGAGACATCGTTCGCTGAACCAGGCCAGCAGCGCTTCAGGTCCTGCATTTGAAGCATGTTCATGCTGATGCAGGAGCTCAAAACAGTGAAGAAGGTCTGTAAGGGTACGCTCACCGCCCTCCCGGGCAAGAAGTCTTCGGCGTACATCCTCATTGCGCATGAACTCCCTTGTCATCGCCATGAACCCTTTCGTTCTCCACAACTGGTTCCACCGCTCAAAGTCGCGAAGACAGCCAATCCACCCCTCCAGGTCATCGGACAATGCAGCTATGGCATTGCCTGTCCGGCCGAGGATGCCGGTAGCAAGGGCACTGCGGATCCTGGCTTCCCGGGATGGGTTCAGAAGGGCTTCGAGGAGCAGAAGCGCCTCACCGGCAACCGGAGAGAGGAAAACGCTTTTTTCGCTCTGCAATACTGCCGGCACCCCCCTCGCCCGAAGGGCACCGTGCACCTTTGCCGCCTGCAGGTGGGTCCTGACGATGACGGCCATATCCGAAGCGGCAACGGGCACCTCTCCGATGCAGGCCTTCCCTTCACGGGCGTCGCCAAGCAGGCGGACGATTTCACCCGCCACCGCCGATGCCGCCATCTCCTCAGCAGCCTCTACCGTAAGGCATCCGTTCTTTGCCTCCTGTGCGTCAAGCAGCCATACCTGAAGAGGTTCAGGATGTCTGTCGTTCTCATAGGTGAACGCGTGCCGGGGTCCGCCGCCGCCGGAACTGATCGGCCGATAGGCAATGTCGGGGTACAGGAACGGGTTCGGTACTTTCTGGAACAAGGTGTTGAACCCCTCAAGCAGGAGCGGCGACGAGCGCCAGTTCTTCTCGAGCGTAAAGCGGCGGCTGGCGTCCACGGATGCCGCGGCCCGGAGATAGGCAAAGAGGTCTGCACCACGGAAACTGTAGATCGCCTGCTTGGGATCGCCGATGAGGAACAGCGGGAGAGATGAGCCGGCATAGATCATCCTGAAGATCTCATACTGCACGGGATCGGTATCCTGGAACTCATCAATGAGAGCCGCAGGGTAGGAAGAGCGGAGCACCTCGCCGAGTCTTTTGCCTCCTTCGGATCCAAGGGCCAGATAAAGATCGGTGAGAAGGTCGTCGAACAGCCTGACATTCAGCTCCTCTTTATGTCGGGGCAGTTCTGAAAGGTAATAGCGGACCAGTTCCGACTTCAGCACCCTCGCCCGCTCCTCGAGTTCCCGGAGCAACGCTTCGGCAGCATCAAAAAAGGGGTGGACGGGTGCCTCGTAGTTCTTCTTCATGCTCCCACGGAGCGATTCTGAAGTAAATCGTGCAAAATCAACGAAGCAGTCGAACACTCTGTCGCCTGCAAAGTAGATGTCCATCCGCTCAAAGAGAGGAATGAGCTCCTCTTTTTTATAGGACCCGGCAGCCCTGCTGAGTCCGGGATCGTCATTGAGGATGGAGATGATGGCTGCCCGCTCCTCCTTCCACAGGCATGCTGCGGCTTGATAGGCCTCCCTGCAGCGGGCTTCGGCGGCCTCCGGCTCTCCCGGGGCGTAGTCGGGCCTGATGGAGGTGAACGGGCCGGGACGAAGTGTCGAGAGCAGGCGGATGAACGATTCAGGCGTCACGTCTTTTTTCCATCCGATATAGCCGGAAAGCGGAGCTTCTGGAGAAAAGAAATGCCGGCGCCAGAAATCCTCGACAATCCCCTGCAGCAGTTCATGCTGATCGGCACCAAGACCGGTATCGTAAAGCGAGCCGCTTTCAAACGCATGGTCCTGCAATGCCCGGAGACAGAACGCGTGGATGGTGTGTACCGCCGCCGTATCGAATGAGCCGAGAGCCCTCTCAAGCCGGCGGGCGGCTTCTTCCACGCCGATGGCCGGAGCGGCACTGCCGATCAGGAGAAGCGCCTCATCACAACGCCGGGGGTCCCTGAGGGCCATAAGAGCATCGCGGATGCGTTCCCGGATCCGCCCCCTGAGCTCCCCGCTGGCCGCTTCGGTATAGGTGACCACGAGAATGCTGTCGGGCAGCAGGCCTCCTTCGACGATAAAGCGAAGGTACAGCGAGGCAATGGCATGGGTCTTGCCCGTTCCGGCACTGGCCTCGATGAGGTTCATTCCGCTGAGCGGTACGGATGCGTGCTCGAGAGCCCTCATCATTTTACCGCCTCCGAATGATGAAGAAGCGGCCGGACCAGAGCCGCGGCGACGTCGCGGAAAGAGAGAGGGCCCGCAGCCTCGAAATCAACCCCTCCTTCACCGAAACATCGCCTGTAAGCGGGGTCGTCTCCTTCTCCCGCACCCCCCCGAACCCGCTCGTCTGCCAGGTCCCCCGGGCTGCTTTTAAAGCATCGCGCTCCCCTTTCTCAAGCTTTGTCTCCCATGCAAAAGAGGTTTCAGGGAAATAGGCAAGCGGCATGCGCTGTCCTGACCGGTACCGGTCGAGAAGATCCTCAAGAAGGAGGCGGGGCTCTTCGGGTTGACGAAGGCGGTAGGCTCCGTTCTGCATGACAAGCAGGGTTTCAGGATGGACCCCTTCCGGCTGGAGGGAGCAGAGAACAAGATGGAAGATCCAGCTCCGCATGCGCTCCCTCGCCTTCATGGACGCCGGCCGGGTGAAGAGCTGGCCGGAGCTATGGAGGGCATCGAGCCGGCCGCTGAGGGTAAAGGTGCCGAGGGGCAGGTCGAAATCAAGCGACGGCAGAGGAAGTGGTTCAGCAGAGATGCGGCGGACTGTAAGGGCAAACCGGGCGGCATCATCAAGAATCGATTGGTAGTGCCGCTCTCCAGAGAGGGCGGGAGGCAGGACGCCCTCAGCACGGAACCGCTCCTGCACCTTACCGAGGTCCCCGCCCCGAAGCATGGCTTCTGCCAGTTCTGCCCTTATCCGGTATGCGTCCAGCCGGTCGACACCGAACGGCTCACGCTCTTCAAGCGGAAGGATTTGACCGGCGGCCTGAAGCCCGAGGCGGTTGCGAAGGAAATATGCCGACGGATTGTCATAGAAGCCAATGAGGTCCATGAGCTCGACCCGCTGAAGCGGCTCCTCGGGTTCGGGAAGCGGTGCATCCATAAACAGCGCTTCCCGGCCTGCACCGCCCAGAGCGGCAGCTGGAAGAAAATTCTCTTCGGAATAGCTGAACAGAGGACCCCGGGCACTGAAACATGCCGGATTGAAGGGCTGCAGCGGGTGGTCGAGGCGAAGCCGTTCCTCCGCCCTCATCCCGTCCGGGAACATGAACCCCCGGTCCACGGCGTCGAACAGTTCACTCACCAGCACCGAGGGAGGAATCGGACTGCTGTCCTTCCGGCTCCGGCCAACGTAGCTGATGTAGAGGACATCGCGGGCCGAGAGAATGGTCTCGAGGAAGAGATACCGGTCTTCAGCACGCACCGAGCGGTCGGCGCGCTTCGGGTGGCGGGCGATAAGATCGAACCCCGGAGGATGATGCTGGCGGGGAAAAGCCCCATCATTCATGCCGAGCATGCCAACAACCCTGAAGGGAACGCTCCGCATGGGAAGCATCGAACAGAACGTCACGCCTCCTGTCATGAAACCCAGTCCCTGCTCCTCCTCCTGAAGGCGTCCCTGCAGCCAGGCAATGACGACCTCAGGCGGTACCCCGTCGGAGTACAGGGAACGGCGGCTGATTTCGCCCATTCTCTCCATAAGGTCCTGAACCGCCAGAAACTCGCGGATAGAGTCCTCCTCTGTCTGGATGAAGCGTTCAAGCATGGAGATGAAGAATACCCGCCACTCTGCCAGAGGACGGGTTTTGGAAAGCCCGTCCCGAAACAGTTCGACAGCATCGATGAAATCGGCAAGCAGCCCGATGGTTTCAACCGCTCCGCCTTCAATCCCATCAAACGGGAGAACCCCGCCGGTTGAGGGTTCCCGGCTGTCCATGGCATAGCCGAGCAGAAGCCGGTCAATGCCTGCCCTCCATGAATTCTGGCGGAACGCCGGGAGCTGGTTCATAGCGCGGTCCTTTTCATCGATTCCCCATCGGATGCGGGTATCGACGACCCATCCCCGGATGCTCTGCAGTGCGGGTGCATCAAGGCCGAAGCGCCGGGCCACGGGCGGACTGGAAAGCAGGTCGAACAGTTCAGGAGCAGCCGACCTGCTCCCATGAAGCGAAAGAAGGCGCAGCACCGCCGATGCCACCTGGCCTTCATTCATGAGACGGCGGTCAGCGACGGAAAAAGGAATGCGCTCTTGGCCAGCTGAGCCGAACACCGCCGTGATGAACGGAGAGTAGGTTTCGATGTCGGGCGCCATCACCACGATATCGCGGGGGGCAAGCCCCGGAATGGACTCCAGCATATCAAGCAGGCGGTCGTGCAGGACCTCGACTTCACGCTGCGGAGAGTGGCATGCATGCACCTGAATCGAGCGGTCTGCAGTGACATATGAAGGGCGGAGGCCGTCACCGGTTCCCGAAAGTGTAAGGATATCCGACTGGACGGCATGCAGCAGGGTGTCGCGCCCTGGATCAAGGTACCCCTCTACCCTACGGCTCTCCTCGTCAGGAATCTCCAGCACCATATCCGAGAAGTCACGGCCTATCCTGCCGAGAGAAGCAAGCAGCGGATTGCCCTCTGTATGAAGATCCCGTTCGTCATGCGTCATGGCCGAAAGGGTACGGCGGGAGACGATGTCCCCCCAGTACTCCTCAGTAGGGCTCAGGACGAACAGATTGACCTCCCTCTGGCGGGCAATCGAGGCAAGAATGTCAAGATGGAACTGCGGCAGGTAGGAAATGCCGAACAGTGCGATACGCCCCGGGAACACTGCTTCTGGAAGCACCCCGTTCCTGCAGAACTCCTCCTTCAGCCTTCCGCGATGAAGACCTCCGAGTTCGGCATTCAGACGACGCCAGAGAATGGCCTGCCATCCGTCGGGTCCCCCGGTGCCCTCGCCGGCTTCCCACAGGGCAAGCATTTGAGGACGGAAAAGGGTGTACTGGTCGAATGAATCGGCAATTTTTGTCGCAAGCTGATAGAGGCGGAGCGGAGCGGAGCCTCCCGAAAGATAGCGGCGGAGAATCGAAAACGGCTCATCCTGCAGCATGGAGGGCAGGAGGCGCATGATGCTCCAGGCCGTAAACTCGGGATCATACCGTCCGGCTTCATCATCCTTCAATGGAAAGACATGCCCGAAGAGCTCGGAAACAACAGCATTCGGAAAGGGGTAGCGGGCTCCGGCCCATACGCCGAGACGGCGGGCAAGCTCCATGGAGAGCCATCGCTGCATCCCCCGGCTCTGGACCACGATCACCTCGCGCGAAAAGGGCGAAGCTGGCTGAGAGGCCTTGAAAGATGAGGCGAGGCAGGCGGCAAGTTCTTCCGTCCGGTTCGAGGTATGGATATTAAATGCCACCGTCCCCGCCCTCCTCTCTTCGGACCGGCCCATCAAGGCTGACAGAAGAAGCCCCGAGCGAGGCATACTCACCCGGATTGCAGCTGAGAATGATGATCTGCAGCCCGTTCGAAGCTGCCCGGTCCAGCATCCGCTGCAGGAGCTGCACCCGCAGGGGATCGGTGTTTGTGAACGCATCATCGAACACTACGGGGAGCGTGCCCCCGTAGCCTTCAGCCAGCAGTTCGGCGATGGACAGGCGCACCGCAGCCGAGACCTGCTCCTGCATGCCGCCGCTGAGGCCCGAAAAGCCGATTGATCCCGTGCCGCCACGCTGGATCCTGATGTTGCTGAACGTCTTGCCGGTATAGTCGATGGCAGCTTCAAGACCGGGACCGAACATACAGCGGAGGTAACTGGTGATTTTATCCGCCAAAGGCCGGCTGAAGCGCCGGGCATCCTCTGCCTGCTCCTCACAAAAGAGCTCATAGAGCAGTTTGGTGGCCATTGCGCGCTGCAGAACAGCCCTGTACTGCGCTTCGGCCTGCCGGGCACCCTCGGTAGCGGCATAAAGGGTGCCGGAGGGATCATCCGTACCGTCACGCTCTAGCACCGCACGCTGGCTTGATGCACATTCACGGCACTCCTGGATGCGTTGCCGGTTGAGCCTTTCTGCCCTGTCGAGCCGCTCCAGATCCTTTTCAAGCTGGCTGGGCTGCAGGTCACGGTACAACGCCTGCAGGGCTGCAAGAGCGCCGTCCGCTTCGTTTTTATCTCCGAGAGCCCGGCCAAGCGCCTCCTGCAGTGCTTCGTCTCCGCCATGCCGCTGCCGAAGACGCTCCAGCTCACTCCGGCACGCATCCAGACCCTGGCGCTGACGGGCGGATTCTTCAGTTTTCAGCTGCAGTTCAGTCTGGAGGCGCTGAAAAAGGGCTCCAGAGGCAGCCATGAGGTCATGTTCTTCCCGCTCTTTCCTCCGGGCTTCACCAAGAGCGCTTTCGAAGGACTCCAAAAGCGCCCGGGCATCGGCCTCCGTCTCCGGACGGGGAATTCCGCCCGAACGGCCGGCAGCCGATGATGCTGCTATGCGGGCCTCTTCGAGTTGGCGCCCGGATGCCTCGAAACGCATCCGAAGCATACCGTCCGGATCAAGCGCCCTCAGAGAGGCATCAGCCGTCATCCTGTCGGCTGAGAGGTCCCGACGGCGGCCGTCTGCTTCGAGTGCAGCCTGCATGGAACCGACACCGTACCTTTCAAGCAATGAGGAAAAACGGTTTCGGGCCTCTTCGGACTTGATGCGTGCCAGTAGAAGGCTGTTTCCCCCACCCGGCTGGATCATGAACCTGAATCGTCCCCCGGCCTCGATTTCGGCAGCATCGTCAAGCAGCACCGACTCCCCCTCACTGACCGTTTTACCACCGATCCTGACCGAATTATCGCCCTCAAGCACGGTGACACCGGATGCCATGGCCTGCAGCCCGGCATCGGCACGTTCAAGCTCCGAGAGTGCCTCACGAAGAAGAGAAAGAGCTCCGCTGTCAACGGCTGGAAGCAGTGACAGTTCCTGCTGCAATGCCCTTGAGCTGATACTGTACCCTTCAGCCTGCTGCATGAGCCCGGCCATCCGCCTGTGAGTCTCTTCAGCCGCAAACAGTGCCACCCATGAACGGATGCACTCCAGAGAATTCACCGCCATAGCTGTCGAGCTGCCAGCTCCGCCGGAACGGGCAGCTGCTGCCTCATAGGCCGCAGCAGCTTCGCTGACCCGACGCTTCAGATCTTCAAGCATGGCTTCCAGAGGTGCAAGCGACTCCATATGCAGAGAAATGTCCCGCTGCAGCTCTAGGACCCGTTCCCGTACTTCAACAAGCGCCTTCCAGGGAGCTTCCGCAAGTTTTGCATCCGCCTCTTTGCGGATGATTGCTCCGGCAAGTTCGGCGGCTTTTGAAAGCCCGGCCGATACCGCAGCATGATCCCGGCGGAGCGTGGCACCGAGCTTACTGCACTCAAGGCTTTCGGCTTCAGCTTTTTCAACTTCGTTTATGGCGAAAAGGAGGCGCTGATATGCCGTATCGGCAGCAATGCGCCGCTCTTCTGATCGGTCTCGCGCCTCCATGGCCGCTTTCAGTTCAGAACCGGCTTTCGGCATGCCGGTTGCGGTATAGAACTCCCGATAACGCTGTTCAAGGGCCCTGAAGATGCCTGTATCGGTGTCGGACTGGGTGACGACTGCCCCGCCCTCTTCCTGAAGGCGCCGGATAAGCCGGTCCTGCAGAGGGGAGTCCCTGAGGGAGGGGTCCTGCATGCCCTGCCCCTGCCATACCCAGAGATGAGCCCACTGCTCCTGGAGCCGCTCTTTTGAAGCCCGCTGAAGCTCACTCACCCCGACAAGGGCGGCAAGGCGGCTCTCAGCCTCTTCTCCACGCCACAGGCTTCCGGCACCATCGCTCAGCTGTGTTGTTCCCGATGCACCCGAAAAGCGCTTCATGAGATGGTAGCGGGAGCCTCCTGCCTCCATGGTGATTTCAACTTCCGGGGCCGGGGCCGCATGCATCGGAAGCATCGATGACCTGATCTCCCCGACAGCCCTCGACCTCAGGAACAGACCGCGGTGGATTGCTTCAACGAAAGTGCTTTTGCCGGTTTCATTCCCTCCGCCGATGATCGTCCGCGAAGGGTCGAAATTCACACTGGTATCACGGTGAATACGGTAATTCCTTACGGTTGCTGAAATAAGCCTCATCGACCGCCCTCCCGAATGAACAATCCGTGGAGCTCCCTGAGGGCGAGAGCTGCCAGAATCGCCTCATCACCCTCACCTGCGGCCATTCCGGCAAGCCTTCCCGCCACCCTTGCACTCAGAGGGTCTGTGGCGTTGCCCTGGAGGGCTGCTATCTCCATCGGTCCGGGAGCTGTCCGGACACGGTTCTCGAGCTTCAGGCGAAGAAGGCGGGCTTCAAGAGCCTGGAGAAGCTCCTCAAGCATAACGGATGAGTCAAGACCGAGCGACCCCTCGAGCACAAGATGCAGAAGAAAGCGGCCGTGCTCTTTCTGGAATAGCGCATCCAGCCTGCCGGAAAGGAGCTCCAGATCGCTGTCGCTGCTGAATGTATAATGAAGCGTCTCCCATCCGAGCCGTGCAGTCTGAAGGATCTCCACCTTCGGAACAGCGCCTCTTGAAGCCTCGACAAGGAGGATGTTGCCCGGCAGGTTCTCCTCCCCTCTGCTGAAACGGTCCTGTTCAGGAGTACCTGCATACCATGCTTTCGTCCCTACCTGCTTGGTGCCGTGCCAGTCGCCAAGAGCGGCATAATCGAATACATCCCTGTCCAGACGCCCGAGATCGATGGCGCTGGATGAAATCCCCGCCACCCGGTCGTCATCGTCCAGGGACTGAAACTCCCCGATGCTGCCGTGCGCCATAAGGATCCTCGGGCGCAGGTCATCGAATGCATTGAACACCAGAGGATCGCGAAGCCATGCCGAAGGATCCGATACCGCGCTGCGCCTCAGCAGCGGGCAGGGAAAAATCACCGCATCCTCAAGCTCATAGGGACGTTCTTCAAGAAGAACGACGAGGTTTGGTGCAAGCTTCTCCTGTTCGGCGAGAAAAAACTGCTGGGCCCATATCGAGCCCGGACCGCTGTGATCATGGTTGCCGGGAATCACGACCACCGGCACAGGAATGGAAGAAATGGCCAGGCATGCCGCCGAAACCGTCGCCCTCTCAGGCGTCAGCGAGTCGAACAGATCTCCGGCCACAAGCACGAACGACGCCCCCTCACGGACGGCAGCGGCCCCGATGCGCCGGACCGCCTCAATCCTCTCCCGGGAAACAAGGGCCCGCTTCAGGCTGTCGCTGATGCCGGCAAACGGCTTGCCGAGCTGCCAGTCGGCGGTATGGATGAATTTCATCTCCGTCGGGAAGATCTGGGTTTTGAAAAGTACTGGGCCTACCTAACGGTAACCAATTAAATACGCTGCTGCAAGCACTCCATCCATCCCCTGCAGCTTGAACATTGCATGCGAACATACGCAACCCGGTAGGACACTACCTGTCCTGGAGGGAAGAATTTTCAGAGTTCAGGAGAAGACGGTAATAGGAGGGAAGCCAGGAAAGGCTGTTGGCATAGTAATCCTTACGGTCCAGATAGTAGATGTGGCCTTTCTTCTGGTGGCTGAACCGCTGCAGACGGCGGTAAGCTGTTTCCGCCAGAGGCGATCCGGACGCCTCAAGGGCTGCGTATGCAGCGGCATATGAAAGCGGGTTTTCATCGTACACCACCGATCTGCCCCCGGTTGAATAGACGGAATGCACATGACCGAACCGCTTGAATTCGCTGGTATAGAATTCAGCAAAGCGCCCAAGCACCCGAGCGGCCCTGGGCTCATGAAAAAGTGCATGATCAAGTGCAATGCGCATCGGGACCCGTAACGCATCCCAGCCGTAGAGCGATGAATAGCCTTCAAGCTCCCTCAAATCACCCCCTTCACCTATTCGGCACCAGTCCGGCACGAGGAAGGCACCGCCGCCGGCTGGCTCCTGCAGCCGGTCAAGCAGGTCATAGCCGGTTGCGGCAAGCTCAAGCCATCGCCCGTCACCTGTTTCACCAAAGAACAGCTTGAACTGGGCTGGTGAATAATAGGATGGGTTCTGGACCACGTAACCCTTACCGTCCGTTGGTTTCCGGTTCCAGGGAAGCAGGCGGAGCCTGCCTTCATAGGTTATGGTTTCCATGCGGAGAATATCAGCGAGCACCTGTCGTCCGAGCCTGGCATAGGATGGATCCCCCCATTTCCTTGCAGCAAGAAGGAGACTGTATGCATAATCGATGTCTGCGTCAGATGCCGCTTGCCAGTCGACAACCCTCCCGTCGGCATAATGCCAGGCCAGAAGGTTGTCTCCGTGCAGTTCTCTTCGGGAGAGGTTTTTCTCAGTCCAGAGAAGAATGGCATCGAACGAGGTCCGGTCGGACGCCGTCACCGCCCGGATCATGGCGTAGGCCTGACCTTCAGAGACGGTGTCGAAGCCGTTCCGGGGCCTTACCACCCTGCCCTCCTGGACAAACGTGTGCAGGTATCCGGCCCATGATTTGCGGAGAACGATGGCATCATCGGTTTCAGCCGGCCAGCATGATATCAGCCCGATCATGGAAAAGGCAACGAAGCCAACAATGAGCATGCGGCTGCGGGGCATCATTCTTCGTTGAAATAAAAGAGCCCGCTGAAAAGGAACAGGTGGTACCCGATCCAGAAGACATTGATGAAAAGGGAGATGTCACCTTCATAATAGATCCGCAGAAGACCCCAGCAGAGAGAGGCGAGGTGCAGTACCCAGAGCATGAGCTGAGGGACAAGTTGCGTGTAGGACAGGGCTCCGGCTCCGTTTTTGGGCGTCACCTGAAAGGGTACAGAAATGTTGAGGACGCCCTGCACGACCGCACGCATGTAGACCGGAATGGAAATCATGGCAAGCATCTGCCCCTTGATGAGGTTGAAGGGAGAGAAATGGCGCATTTCAAGGCCCGAGTAGAACAGCAGCACCGAAAGAATGAAATAGGGTATGAAGGTGAGCATGAACACCGAAGGGTCCATGAAATATGAAGGGGTATCGAAAAGAATGTAGCTGATCGGTGCCGAAAGGAGGATCAGGTAGGCCCATCCAATGAAATAGTAGCTGCCGGAAAGAAAATACTCGAACCACTGGAGAGGGGAAAGGCTTCCCTGACGCCTGAGAAACAACCCTGCAGCCTTCCTGAAAAGCTGTGCACTCCCCATGGCCCACCGGTTCTGCTGCATGAAATACGATCCGAGGTTTTCAGGTGCCATACCGAAAACGTATGCGTACTCATAATAGAGAGATTTCCAGCCTGCCATGTGGAGTTTGAGGGTAGTGGCCACATCCTCGGTAACCGAACCCTCCTCGAATCCGCCGACACTATCAAGTGCATCTTTTCGCATTACGAAATTCGTGCCGCAGCAGAACATGGCGTTTTTTACCGATTTGCCCTCGCTGATGTACTCGTAGAAAACCGCCTGCTGGATGTTGCTCGACCATGCAACCCGGCTCTCTGCCGTATTGGTGTAGAACTGGGGTGTCTGGACCAGTGCCAGACGACTGTCGGCTTCGAGCACGGGAACAATTTTCTGCAGAAATCCCGGCATGGGATTCTGGTCGGCATCGAAAACCGCGATGTACTTCGCATTGATGTGAACAAGTGCGTCATTGAGCATGCCAGCCTTCGCACCGCGGTTTCCATTCCTGCTGAAGAGTTCGACATTGAAGCGGGAGGCTAGTTCACGCGCTTCATCCTTGTAGGAGAGGATCGAGGAGTCGTCAAGGATGTAGATCGTTTTATTCGGGTAGCCGAGGTTGCGGCAGGCCAGAAGGGTCTCTTCAAGAACCTCTTTTGGCTCATGGCGTGCAGGTATGAGGATGGCTACCGTGGGCTGTTCCTGTGACGCAGCCTGCTGATTACGATAAGGCTTGATGGAGAGCGCAAGCACATTGGTGAAATAGCCGAACCCGTGCAGAAGGACGAACAGTTCGGCGGCAAAAAACACAAATCCGTAGATGCGCTCAACAAGGGGATAATCGGAAACGACAAGAAAATAACCACGGACCGTCACATAGACCGCCAGCGCAATGAAAAGCAGAATGACCAGCACCACCATCAGGCCGGAGATCGGCGCTTTTCTCATACTATCCCTTGATCCAGAATTTATCCCTGCCGATTAAAAATACCAGAGCAATGAAGCCGCCATCCTGTCTGCGCTGTATACGCCGGACTCATCATTCCATGTCCGGTCGTAGAGAAGAGACGAACTCAACCGGTCGTTCCAATCATGACGGAACTCCGCAAGCACGCTTTTCGAGCGGCCTCCGGAGGGCTCGAAGTTCAAGCTGCCGCGCATCCTGATGGAGGTATTGTTCCCGCCCCCGTAGAGAGCATCACCCTTAAAGTAATGAATGGCATCAACTCCCGCATGATGGACATTGAATGTGCCGGGTGTAAAATAGTCCGGCTGCTCCTGATTGTAGCCGAACGAGTCCCAGCGCCAGAACAGGGTAAGGCGGGTAGGTTCGTAGGAGAGATGGGAGCGGAGTTCAACGCCGTAATCGGTGCGCACATTGCCGTCTGAATACCATGAACGAAATCCCTCAAGGTCCGCCTGCCATTTTCTGGAGGGCCTGTATACCGTCTGGAAGCGGAGAGAGTTTTCGCTGAGACAGTCAAGGAATGTGGCGGCATTTTCCACAACATCTCCGTGACGGTAACGGAATAGGAGATGCAGGTCATCGAGAGGCGAAGATTGAACTCCGAGTCCCCCGGTAACAGTATTGTAGGGACCGTTAGATTTCATGGTGCTGCCGATGAACCCTTCGACTGCAGCATCCGGCATGCGGCGGTATGTGAAAGCAGCAGATGTCGTGATGGCCATAGGATCCGGATTGCTTCCGCTAAACCTGTAAAAGCGGGTATCGACCTTGATGGCAGCCATCAGTTTAGGATTGAGGGGACGTGCAACCGAGGAGGCAATCGAGAGGTATTCGAGCTCCGCCTGACGTGTACCGCCTTCGGAATGGAAGAACACTGCCTCGGAATAAAGCGGCGTACCCTCGGCATGGAAGAGAGCCTTCCGCCTCACCTGACGGGCAGCATCATGACCGGAAATCTCCTTGAGCAAATGGCCGCTCAGAGCTATGGCATCAGTCCATCGCTGCTGTCCATAGTGGAGCTGTGTAAGATCGAACAGCGCCTCGGGGCTCCCCGGTTCCAGATCCAGCCACCGGCGGTATGCCCGGACACCTTCCCTGTACCGTCCGTCATACAGGGCGGCTTTTGCATCCGCCTCTGCGGCAGCAGCAGCGCTGTCAGGGTAGCGGCGGACCGTTTCGCCGTAACACTTCAGAGCATCCCCGTACCGACCCATCCAGCCGAGCACACGGGCTTTTTCACGCAAGAGGGAGAGGGGTTCATCGCCGGCAGCAAGGAGGCTGTCATAGAGGGCGAGGGCGGGGCGGAACTGACGACGCCAGCTCAACCGCCTTGCACGCCACAGCGCATCATCTCCTGCCGGCGCCATAACAGGCACCGCATGCGGCTCAACGGAATATGGACCCATGACTCCAGGAACTTCCAGTGAGAGCCCGGCGGAAGGCACGGGTCCGCCAGGTATGCTTGAGGGAGGCGACACAAAGCCCATCTCATCCAGGACCATATCGCCCGGACGATGCGGGATACCAATGACAGGTGGCTGAGTATACATCTCAGCGAATCGGCCCCAGGGCTGGGAAGTATCCTGCGTGCTGAGGAAAATGGCTGTCGTCAATCCTGCCACAGCCGCAGCAGAGGCTGCAACAATCCAGAGATGAGCGGCGGATTTAAAAATGCGTCGGCGCATCAGGCTTCCCGTGAAAGACGGATCAGCTCTTTGACAAGCTCAACATGCCGTGCTTCATCCTCTGCCACATGGCGCATCAGCAGTGAGTATTTCCCTTCGGGCAGGTATGCCGCAAGCTCCGAAGCCTCACGGTGCATCATCTGCTCAAGTTCCAAAAGCTGCTGGAAGTATTCGTTAAAACTCTCTTGGGTAAACATCTAGACCGGATGAATTGACGAATTCGATGACGTTATAGAGGGTGGCCTCATGTCCTTTGGACTCGGAGGCAAGAAGAGCGAGTATTTCCTGCATCCGTACACGTTTGGACTCGCTGAATCCAGAAAAAAAGAGCGTATTTGCAAGATGTTTTGTATAGAGAGATATCCCTGTTTCCTCGAGGTAGAGGGCATTTTGAAGCCTGCCGAGAAGGTCTTTACTGGTAATGGAGGAAAGGGGCATGGGGCACGGAATCATGGGGTGAGGGAATATCGGCACGATGCATCCGTATGGAATATACGACAATCACAGGACGAACTTCCTTTTTTGGAGAGACGCCCATGCTTAGGGCGCACCACTAAAAAAAGGGACCCGCTTCGGGGTCCCATCATTCCTCTTATTCTACAGTAACAGCACCCGGCCCTGTGCCGTCAAGCTTGCGAACACCTGTCCCGGAGCCCTGGAACTCTGTGGCGCCCCGCCCTGTCCCGTCCTGTGGGCGAACGTAATCGGCATCCTGTCCGTTGAAAATGCCGTCGCCATCAGAATCACGGGCGCGGTCACTGATGCCGTCGCCGTCTGCATCTGCCTTCCCTTTCCCGCCGCTTCCCTGATACATGTTCATGCTGCCCGTACCGTTGCCACCACCGCCGGATATGCCCATCGAGCGCATTCCGCCGCCACCGCCGCCGCCTCTGGCGTACAGCGCTGATGAAAGAGGAAGGGATAAAAGAACCCCGGTAATGATGAACAGCCGCATTGATGCACGCATAGCAACTCCTTTATTTTTGTTCTGAATGTATGCCTTCCCGGCACCGTCTCGTCAGTTATTTTCAAGAACCGTGCCAGAAAGTGACATAACAATGCATCGTATTTTATTACAATAACCTGCAATCTTTAGTCAACCCATTCCGGGCCGCTGTTCCGGTGCTCCTGCCGACCGGCTGGTCGCATGAACGACGAAATGGTCGAGCAGGGTGCAACCCGGACTCCATATGGAAGTCCCTACCATGGCGGGACAAGCTGCACGCCACCCTCTTCCGGCCCCACCCTTGAGGATCCGGACAAAACCATCAGGCGAATGAGGGGCATAAGGAAGGAAAAGAAAGATTTACCTCAGGAAATCATATATTCAGTCCAGCCGGATCTCATCCGGCGGCAATCCCCCCTGCCGAAATCCATACCGGGGGCTCCATGGCAACACACACCCCCCTATGAAATTCAGCTCGCTCCATATCATTGAACCCATCCTCCGCGCTTTGGAAGAGGAAGGATATTCCCATCCGACTCCCATACAGACCGAAGCCATTCCGATCATCCTCAAGGGCACCGATTTACTCGGATGCGCCCAGACCGGAACCGGCAAAACCGCCGCTTTCGCCATCCCGATCCTGCAGCTTCTGCGTGAACGCAAGGCAATTGATGGATCAAGAAAGATCAGAAGCCTCATCGTCACGCCCACCCGTGAACTGGCAATCCAGATCGGAGAAAGCTTTTCAGCATACGGCCGCCATACAGGCCTCACCAATACCGTCATTTTCGGCGGCGTGGGCCAGAACCCGCAGGTCAATGCGCTTCGCCGCGGCGTCGACATCCTTGTGGCAACACCCGGACGGCTCCTCGACCTCATGAACCAGGGAATCCTGCACCTGCACGACATTGAAATCCTCGTGCTCGACGAAGCAGACCGCATGCTGGACATGGGCTTCATCCACGACATACGCAAAATTCTTGCCGCCGTGCCGAAGGAACGCCAGTCGCTCTTCTTCTCGGCAACAATGCCCCCGGAAATCCAGAGACTCTCCTCAACCATCCTGCGACATCCCGTAAAAGTATCGGTCACGCCGGTCTCCTCTACGGTTGAAATCATCAACCAGCAGATCTACTTCGTGGATCGGGGAAACAAGAGCGGCCTTCTGGTCCATCTCCTGCAGAACCCCGACATCAGGACGGTTCTGGTGTTCACACGCACCAAGCATGGCGCCGACAAAGTGGTGCGCCACCTCGAGAAGCACAACATCACGGCCGAAGCCATTCACGGCAACAAGGCCCAGAATGCCCGCCAGCGGGCCCTGTCGAACTTCAAGTCGCAGAAAACGAGGGTGCTTGTCGCAACCGACATTGCCGCCAGAGGAATCGACGTCGACGACCTTGAATGGGTAATCAACTATGAAATGTCCAATATTGCTGAGACCTACGTGCACCGCATCGGACGTACCGGCAGGGCCGGCTCGGCAGGGACGGCGATTTCATTCTGCGATGCCGAGGAGAAAGAGTACCTGCGCGATATTGAAAAGCTCATAGCAAAAAGCATCCCCGTCGTCGAAAGCCATCCCTTCCCGCTCATGGACCACAACCCGGTGAAGATCATCAAAGAGCAGGGACGTGGCCGCAGCGGCCACCCGGCACCGAGACCGCAGGGAAACGCCAGACCGAAACAGCGCTCCGCCAATGCCGGGAAACGGTGGTAAGAACAACCGTCCCGAAGAGCATCGATCCATAAGTATCCGCCACAGGGCCCTTCCCGAAGCTCCGCACCAGGGAGGGCCGGCTGTGCAGCCGGAAAACAGGCACGACGCACAACCGCTTCCAGCTGCTCTCCCCCATTGAAACCGCACATCGAACCCGCTTCAGAAAAGGCTCTCATACATCCTCTGTTTCCCCATGGTGTCCCCTCCCCTAACCCGCTTTTTTCCCGTTTCTGATTTCTCTTTGCTTATTAAAGTTCTTTGCGCAGAATTCACAATTAAAAACGAAGGCATCCTCACCCTTCATCATCCTCGCCATCTTCCTTCAAGAGGAGTTCATCCGGGATCTTTCGGCCGACCTTGGCTCCGAGTTTTCTGATCTCATCCACCCTTCCGAGCAGATTGCCCTTTCCTTCGCTGAGCCGGCGGAGCGCAATATCGAATGCATCGTTCACTCCGGCAAGCTTTTTGCGGGCATCCAGAAGGGATTCGGCCACAAGGACGACCTGGTCATGGATCTTCCCCGCTTTCTCTGCTATTTTCTCCGCGTTCCGGTTTTCGTTTTCCCGCCGCCATATCTGTGCAATGAGTTTCAGGGTGATCATGAGGGTAGCGGGACCGCAGATCACGACATTCCGACCTGAAAGCTCATAGACTATCTCAGGATCACCCTGCATCGCCGCCTGCCATGCCGGCTCTACAGGAATGCACATGATGATGAAATCAAGTGTCCTGTTTCCGCCGATCCCTGAATAGTCTTTCTGCTCAAGTTCTGAAATATGCCGTCTCACCGAAGCGACATGCTCTTTGAGTGCCTCCTTCCGCTCCGCGCCATCTTCCAGCGCCGAGTATCGGTCATAGGCGGTGAGGGAGACCTTCGCATCGACGACGATGCTCTTGCCTCCGGGAATATTGACCATGAAATCAGGGCGCAGGAGCCGTCCAGCCTCATCCCTGAAACTCTCCTGGACAAGGTATTCACGTCCCTCAAGAAGGCCTGATGACTCAAAAATCCGTTCTATGACAAATTCACCCCAATCACCCTGTACCTTTGATTCACCCTTGATTGCACGGGCTAGATTGTTGGCCTCGTCACTCACCCTGCTGTTAAGCTGCATAAGCTGCTGAACCTGCAGTCGAAGCTGCCCGGAAAGCTCGACATCCTTCACATGCACTTCATCAACCCTCCGGCGGAAGGCTTCAAGCTGCTCACGGAGAGGATGGAGCAGTGCATCCATACGGACCCGGGAATCCTCGCCAAGAGCTCTGCCTCGTTCATCCAGCATGCGGCGGGAAAGGTTTTCGAAGGCTTCCTGAAGGCGGGCTTCGGATGCTTCAAGGTAACCGGCCTGATCGGAGAACCGGCTGCGCTCGAATTCCAGCTCGGACTCAAGTTTTGCGTAACGGACCTGCTGCCCGGCAAGTATGGCAGCATCAGACACAATCCGGCGGACAGCAAGGAACAGGAAAATGAGCAGGAGCAGTGATAATGCGGCAAGAAGGGAGGTCATGGCGGTTCAGGGGTTGGCTCAAGGATTCAGGAAACGCGTTCACTCAATATACGCCCCGCCTTCACCAAAACCCTAACCACCCACCTGCCCGAAATGGAAGTCCCGGGGCGGGATGAGGGTGAAGGATTTTGTCGATTGAGTGGTGCATGTGCCGGGGCCGGCAATTTGCAGAGATCTCTTATTCTCCCGCTACCGGTCCCATCCAGATGAACGCCTTACAGCACCGCTCTCACGTCATTTCGATACGGCCCTCCTCGGCTGCAGATGAAGATCGCTGCATGAAAGGGTGAGCACTTCAGACTCTTTGAGCTCCAGGCGCTCCCTGCATCCTGAACAGACATAGGTGTCGCGGAAAAAGTATGTACGTGTCGCACTGCCGCAATGGGGGCAGACGGCCGCAACGGTTTCATGCAGCCGGCGCTCCATGAACCCCCACAATGCAGGATCAAAGCCATCCGCCCGTGCCTGCTCGAGAAAAGCTGATCCTTTCCGGGTAAGGCTTGCGAACCGCACGTTGATTTCAGCATATCCCTCCAGACAGACCTCATGAAAGTACTGCAGCACCAATGCTTTCCACTCATAGCTGTTTTCGACGACCGCATACAGTTCAAGCATGGGGGATGATGAGCGCCCGAGGGCGTCCATCACGAGGGCAATCCTGTTGCGGTGGATCTTCCCGACATCATTGCCCCGCATCATTGCGTTCACCATCCCGCCAGCAGCGCCATCGAGCACTCCACGGCAGGCTGCCCGGTCGATGCTCTGCCAGTCAACGGCACCGGGCTCAATGCGGACCGGTGCAGAAAAATCCCTTCGGTCGTGTTTTTTCCTGAGTACCGGACCTGCCACCACACCCGTAATGGCCATAAATACAGTCATGAGTGACGCAGGATCAATCACTGTCTTGAGGCTTGAAGACTCTGCTGCCGCCAGAACCATGGCTGCACCTGCAGTTGCCGGAAAAGCCTCTGCCAGCAGAAAAAGTAACAGCAGGGTGAGAGAGAGTGTCAATATGTACTGCATTGCTGTTGTATTGGTGGGTTACCGTAACTGAACGACAGAACATATCAGATACAATAACCATGCCAAACAGCAATAAACCTCATAAATCCTTTACAAACAGGAACATGAGGCATTAATGGAAGCCCCGGGGAAATAGTGACGAACATGCCGGATACGGAGCAATGCGCAACAGATGCATCAGGTTGACACACCCCACGACGCAGTTGCCCTACCTTTGGGTTACTCCCTCCACTCTTCCGTCCTGGCATCGAGGCGGCGCTTCAGCGCTCCCTGGCTCCCCTGCCCGACTGCGATGCTCCTTTAGGAGCAACCGGCAGCCTATAGCCGGCAAGAGCAGACAGAACGCCAGCGCCACCCGCCTCCTCAAGCATTTTCTGCGTGATCGACTCAATGGAATGCAGGTCCTGCGGCCATGGATATCGGTTTAAGGAACCGGGGAAAACAATATAGAGAATCTCCCCCATCGGCCTTGACGGGCCGGTTCGGGCGGATACATCCTTTCCGCCAAGCCGTGTGGCAAGTGCGATCGAAATCTCCCCCAGAGGATGCCTTACCGGCCCGATATCGGCGACGACAAAGCCTGACGAACTGCCGTTGTCGAGGTTCACGGCAACGCCGTAATCACCAATCTGCCCTACCCCGTCCATAGCGGCAAACGTCTCAGGGAATACAATGTAGGGAATCCTCGAGGCGTCAACATAGCGTCGAGAATCGGTCTCAGCATACCGCAGATCCTTAAGGGTGGTCATGGAGAGGTAATACCCGGCATACGGACCGGATTTCATGATGTAGGGCCTGCTAAGGTCAGCCGGATCGGAAACCAGTACAGTATTCCACCATGACTGGCGGGGATATCCCGCATTGGCAAGGTCGTCCAGGCCAGAGTTTTTAGGATGGTAGGCATTCGGTGCACCGTCTGCGTCGATGGTCATGGATCCGGTGACGTAAGAGTAGGCACTCCGGTCCTGCAGCATGTAAATCCTCGTTCCCCGATACTTCTTCCATGCCTTCGCCCTGAATTCGCCGGCCTGGAGCTCGGGGACTCCTGCGGAGATGAGCGAGATCCCGAATCCAAGCACGGCAAGCATGAAGGTGAAGTGGCGTAGAGAGCTGTTACTCATGTGTACGTTGCATAAGGATTGTCAGCGGTTTCTGTGTTCACAGGGAAGTGGCTTCAGGCGTTTGGACTGTATCGCTGCTGTAGACGCTCCCTGCAGGAGTGCGGACCGCCACCACCGATGATTCACCCAGACGCTGAACCTTCCCGCACTCATTGCACTCAAAGGTCTGCCAGTAGAAGCTGGTAACATTCTCAGCCCCGCAATGCGGGCACTTGACCAAAACCGTTTCATGAAGCCGCTCTTCCATGAATGACCAGAACGCCAGCTCAAAGCCTTCCTTGCGTGCACCCTCAAGCATCGCCCAACCATCGGAGGTCAAGGTGACAGAACGGTCGTCGATTTCGGCATAGCCGAGAAGGCATACCTCATGCAAGTACTTGAGGGCCAGGGACTTCCACTCCTTTGAACCGGACACAACTTCATACAGACGGGGCATCGGAGTACCCGGCCGGGAAATGGCATCAAGCACGAGGATGATCCTGTTCTGATGAACGCCGCGAGCATCGTAACTGCGCAGCATGCTGCAGACCTGCTCTGCTGAAGGGCCGTCCAGAAGCCCGGCATGGGTTCTGGCCCCTATCTCCCGCCAGCCTGAATCACCCTCCGGCTCCGCATACATCATGCCATCGGTACCATTCTCAAGGGTCTTCCTGCCGAATACGGGCATTGCCACCATATTGAAAACCACAGCCATCATCAGGGTAAAGACACCGGGCAGAACAGGTATGTTGAAGAACGTGAGGGTACCCGGCTGATGGGGCATGACGAACGGCTTCAGCCCCGCCCCCCCGAACACCCGGTTGATGGCGTCGAGGTTACCCTCATCAATGCTCCGCCCGCCCCTCTGACTCCCGAAAACAGCCTGATAGGATGAGAAACCCATGCCCTCAAGGCCTCTGGAAAGGGCGCCGAGAACACCTGACAGGTACTCCGGCGAAACAGCCCGGCCGTTGGAGGGGAGCATAACCCGCATGATGAGGGGCTTTTCTCCTGCCTTGATTCTCAATGAGGCAATGCTCCGCTCTATCAGCTCACGATCTTCCAGAGTAGCGGAAACCTCGAGCATCGGCACGAGAAAATCAAAAGACTGTGCCAGCAGCGACACTTCCTGGCCTGAGAGCGCAACATCATTGAAGTTGAAGACGCGCTTACCCTGCATCTCTGCAGAATATTCAACATCCTCGTTTCCGGCCTTTCTGACGGCCTCACCTACTTTCGCGGCATATTCACTCACCCGCATGCTCCGCCAGTTGACCCAGGAGTTGTAATGGAGGGTCAGGAGCTCGTTGAGAGCCGGAACGGAACCAAGTCCCTTTGCCGCGGCAAACGCCCTGATGTTCTCCCTGCTGTAGTCATAATCAAGGTCAGGATAGGACAGGCGGTCAAGATGGATGCCGTCCACCCCGTAGTTCCTGATGATATCTGTAACGGTGGATTTCATGTATGCAGCGACTTCCGGGTTGGCCGGGGACATCCAGTTTGCCGAAAGGCGCCCGTTCTGGGCGGTCATGGCCCAGCTATGGTGCTTTTTGAGCGCCCGGCCATCAGAGAGCGCGGGAAGCCATGCATGCACCTTAATCTTCAGTCCCTGCTTGCGCAGGAGTGCAAGGGTTCGGCCAAATACGTCGTCGGCGCTTTTCGGTCCGTAATAGAAGGTCCCCTCGGCATCCTTTGCCATAAGAAACACATCGGTGACCGATGTCCTTGCAAGATTTGCGGCAATGTATTCAGGTGAGGGCATTCCGGCCTCGCTGAAATCAACCCAAAGAGCGTAACGGCTGGGCTTATGAGCCTGCATTTCTGCGACATACTGATCGGCAGTTACGAACCGTCCGCCTTCATTTTTCACGAAACCGATGAAATTCTGAAGGGCTTTTGGATAGATGGCAGCATTTTTCGGATGCAGCAGAATGACTGCCGGCTGCCCAAGGATGCTCTTCGTCCGGTACAGCTCCTTTAAGGCATCCTCAAACTCATTTTCCTTCATATGCTGCTCGATGATCAGGTCATAATCAGAAGCAAGCATGGCTCCGCGGCGTATGTCGGAAATCGGCAGCTCAGCCAGCACAGACTGTTCCTCCCAGTGCTCTGAATCCGAGCTGTCATACAGGAATCCCTGTGCCTTCAGTGCTTTCATTGCGCGGAGGTCGTATTCCATATAGGGCGAACGAAACCAGACAACGGGCTTTTTGGTAACCGATTCCAGGATCGTCTTTGATATGCGGATTTCATTCTCCAGAGAGTCCTGTGAAAGAGCCGGAAGATGCGGGTGGGCATGGGAATGTGACCCGATGGTGTTGCCTGCCGCTGCAAGCTTGCCGACAAGTTCCGGATATGCCACAGCAAATTTCCCTGTTATGAAATATGTTGCAGGCACATCAATGCCAAGCGTTTTGAGTGCCAGAACATCACCATCGAGCTCTGTATCAAGCGTGAGAAGCACGGGAGCAGGCACCGGCTTTGATGCAGAAGCTGTCAATGATGCGCATAGTGAGGCAAGAATGCATGCCGTCAGAATGAGGCTTTGGAGGTGCTACATTATTATG